>Ga0207416_1001064_pt1 | contig 39516 bp, 42 predicted proteins | sample PaiPotPPM11metaG_FD_184107 | JGI IMG/M metagenome (GOLD analysis project Ga0207416, IMG submission 184107) | Iron sulfur acid spring bacterial and archeal communities from Banff, Canada, to study Microbial Dark Matter (Phase II) - Paint Pots PPM... ...
GACTGCGCACCGTGAGGATGTGCCGCGGATTACGCGAGTCTTCCTCGATTTTTTCGCGCAGCCATCGCACGTGCACGCTGACCGTTTGCTGCTCGCCTTCGAAATCGTAACCCCACACTTTATCGAGCAGCGTTTGGCGGGTCACGACGCGACCGTTGTTCTCCATCAGCACGCGCAGGAGCGCGAACTCTTTGGGCGCCAGGGAGACGTCCTTGCCCCGCACCGAGAGTTGCTGACGCGACGGATCGAGCACGATGCCCCCAAGCGCGAGCGCGTCTTCGTGCCCCGAAGCGCTCGGCGACTGCCGCCGAAGCCGCGCCTTGACTCGCGCTAGAAATTCGTGCAAGGCAAACGGTTTGGTAACGTAATCGTCGGCGCCGAGCTCGAGCGCCAGCACTTTGTCGATTTCTTGATCCTTGGCCGTCAGCATGATGATCGGAACCGCGCTGAATTTGCGAATTTCCTTACACGCTTCGATTCCGTCCAAAATGGGAAGCATGATGTCCAGCACGATAAGATCGGGCTGCTCGCGCTGCGCCATGGCGATCGCGCTACGGCCGTCGCTGGCCGTTACCACCGCATAACCGCTGCGTTCCAAGTTGAAACGCAGCGTCTGTAAAATCGCCGATTCGTCGTCGACGACCAAGATTTTTTTGTTGAAGTCCGGGCTCTTTACAAAAGTGCCGCGCGACTGTTTCGTTTCAAGGGGTCCGTTCATATGATTTGGCGATCGCGCTGTAATCGAGCGCGCCGTCCCCTTCTGCCGAGCGGGCGGTGTAGAGCTGATAGGCCAACGCCGATGCCGGCATAGGGTGAGTCATGCTGCGCGCGGCATCGAGCGCAGCCGCAACGTCTTTACGCAGGAGATCGAGTGCAAACCCGCCTTCGAACGTTCCCGCTAGCCACATCTTCGGCAACCATTGCTCCAGAATGTAGTTCGAAGCCGTCGCGGTAGCGAGAACCTTTCGGACCGCGTCGAGGTCGGCGCCGGCAAGCTTGGCAAACGTCAGCGCCTCGGCATTGGCAATCATCACGTTCGCGATGATCACTTGGTTGACGAGTTTGACCGTCTCACCCATGCCGACCGGCCCGAGATGGTGGGGCGTGCCCATGGCGCGTAACAGCGGCTCGGCCCGCGCGAAATCCTCCGGCGACGCGCCCACCATGACCGTGAGCGTTCCGCTCGCCGCGCGCATCGGTCCGCCGCTCACAGGCGCATCGACGAACGCCACGTCTAACGCGGCCAATCGGCTCGCAAAGCTTCTGGAGGCCACCGGAGAGAGGGTGGACATATCGATGACGATCGACCCGGGCCGTATCCCCGCCGCCACCCCGGAGGGGCCGAAGAGCGCTTCTTCAACCTGCGGGGAGTCCGGCAAGCAGAGGATCACCACATCGCTCCGGGCAGCCAAGGCCGTACGATCGGCGACTTCCGTAACGCCGTCCGCGAGCAACCGCTCGAGCGCGTCGCGGCGACGGTGGACGGTGGTGGCTACCGGAATATTCGCTCGGCGCAGCGATCGAGCCATCGGCTCGCCCATAGCGCCCAATCCGACAAAACCTACTCGTTGCGGTTCGCTCACGAACGCCCATTTCCGGAGGCGACGCCGCGCTCCTGGCCGAAGCCGCCGTCCATGAGCACTGCAACCACGACGAGCCCGCGCCCGACCTTCGAGCAGATGAATCTCTCGGTCGGAAAGCGCGCACGGCTTCACCGCCTGATGTACGAACACGGTCCGGCCAACGGCACCCTGATGATGCTCCCCATCGACCAGGGCCTCGAGCACGGGCCGATCGATTTCTTCGACAATCCGGACTCGCTCGATACCGACTGGATCTACCGCCTCGCCGTGGCTGGAAATTTCTCCGGCGTTGCGCTGCACATCGGCCTGGCTGAGAAGTATCACAAGGCCTACGCGGGCCGCGTGCCGCTCGTTCTCAAAGTCAACGGCAAGACGAATTTTCCGTCGGATGAGGACGCCTTCAGCCCGATGACTTCGTCCGTTGAGGACGCCGTGCGCTTGGGGGCGGATGCGGTAGGCTACACGCTCTACGTCGGCAGCCCCGCGCAAGATGTCGATATCGCGCAGTGCAACGAGGTGCGCCGCGAATGCGAACGCTACGGCATGCCGCTGATCATCTGGTCGTATCCGCGCGGAGCCGCGGTGAAGGCGAAGGGGGGCCAAGATTCACTCTACGCAATCGACTACGCGGCACGCGTCGCATGCGAAGTCGGATGCGACATCGTTAAGCTCAACGAGCCCAAGTGGGATACAGCCTCAGCGGCGGCGCTCCCCAAGCCGTACAACACGTTAGAGTATACCGACGTCGAAGGTTTACGGCGGGTCGTGCGCTCCGCGGGACGTACGCTGGTGCTCGTCTCTGGTGGAAGCAAAATGGGCGACGAGGCGACGCTCCACAAGGCGCAGATCGCCATGGAAGCCGGTTGCGTCGGGTTGATCTTCGGGCGCAACATGTGGCAGCGCAAGTGGGAGAACGCTCTCTCGATGTCCGCCGGCATGCACCGGCTCATGAAAGGCTATGGACAGGAACAGTAAGTGACGATCGAAGAGCGCGTCAACGCGGCGATCGATAAGGTGCGTCCGGGCATCGCCGCCGACGGCGGCGAGGTCTGGCTCATCAAGGTTGACGACGGCGTCGCGTGGGTGCAGATGCTAGGCGCCTGCGGCGGTTGCCCGGCATCGAACATGACCCTCAAGGGCGCGATCGAGGCGATCGTCGTCGCCGACGTTCCCGAAATACGCGAAGTCATGCAGGTCTGACCCCGCGCGCTATTTTAGGGAACTAATGCCCCGCGCAGTTGGTGCAATACCAGCTCACCGCGCCGCCGTGAGCCTGCGCCAGCATGTGTTCGCGAACGCCGCGGCGCCCGCAGTTCGCGCACGCGAAGCTCTGCCCGATGGGCGTGCCCGTGACGGTCTCCTTACGTTTGGCGACGTAGGTCACCGCGTAGATAAGAATGCCGAGGACGAGCGGCGCGAAGGCAAAGAAGTGACCGATGAAACTGGTTGAGAGAGCCATATCGAGCCACGGTATTCGCAGAATCGGGCGGCGAGCCCTCGGACTCGGGCGGATTACTGTTCTTCCTTAAAGTTGGAGCGCTCCCGCGTAACCGGTGAGCTCGACATACCCCACCCCGAGCCTCGCGCCGGTTCGCGCATCCGTAACGCGAACAGCCCCCTCCCAGTACGTCGTGCCGCCGGGGTTCGCGAGTTCCTGATCGGCCAGCGTCGGCGTGAGGATCAGTTCGCCGCGCACGCCATGCACGCGCAAGCGCCAACCGCTGGGATAGACCGCATGCGTGTGCGGGCTCGTCCACGTCCCGGTCGGCACGATCGTGAAAGCCGAAAGCGGAAGGTAACGCACGCTGCCGTCCGGTGCGATCAAGCTCCCGGAAGATTGCGGCGTCGTCTTTCCGTTGCGTTGACGTAATCGGTACAGCATGATCTCGCGCCGGTCGGCGAGCTGAATCGAAAACCAATCCCATCCCACCTGGCCGCGCTGGAGTTCGTCCGATCCGTACTCGTGATCCATCCAGGAGAGGCCGTGGACGGCGTACCGCACCCCGTCGCGCACGAGCGTCCCCGTAGTGGCAAGCCGCGTAAACGAGTAGTAGTGCGACGCGCAACCCACGCACGAGCCCTTGCGCGAAATGCCGTCGCGCCCATTGATCGCCGGAGGCTTTTCCGGTACCTGAACCAGATCGAGCGCATCGTTGCCCGAGCGCGCGTGAAGGTGCATCACCGGTCGAACCTGCGCGGTGCCGGTAAGCGTCCACCCATTGCTACGAACGTCCAGACGCCGCTGCGACGCATACCCCTGCCCGAGCGCGTCGCGCGCGAACGTCTCGTAGTACACGAACTGCTTCTTCGTCTCGTCGGTGATCGCGAAATGCGCCGGGTAGAGCTGCGCGGCCCTCCACGCGCTTCGCCCCTTTACGACGCGGCTCGGATGAGGCGCAAGCCCGATGCGAAAGAACGTCAATTCGTATCCGAAGCGATGGCCGTCCGCAGCGCGTAGATGCCCGGTAAAATACCACCATTCGGTGCGATAGGCGTCGTGGGCGTAGTGATCCCGCGGGAAAGAGAACGCGTACGGCGCGGTCGCGAGCAGGAAGCCGTCCTTGTTGCGAACGGTCGTCGCGGCCACCAGCGTTACGAATGCCAGCAGCAACGCCGCGATTTTATTCCGCACGCAACACCTGCGACATCTCAATGCGCGACGCTACGCGGGCCGGGTAGACGGCGGCCACCAGTGCGGCCACGATCACGATGCCCGCAGCCTGGAGATAGAACCACCCGGGAGATTTCCATTCGATGAGCCATCCGAAGCTCTGCCGGTTGATCACGTAAATCAAGTCGGCGGCAAGCAATATGCCCAGGCCGATGCCGATCGCTGCGGCCAGCACCCCAACCACCGCCGCTTGCACCAACACCGTCCGGCGCACTCCCGCCCGCGTCAGCCCGATATAACGCAACAGCGCGATCTCCTCACGGCGTTCCAAGACCAGCGCGAAGAGCGTGCTCACCACGCCCAGGATCGCGATCGTCAGGCTGATCCCGTACAAGGCGTTGGTAATCGCAAACGTACGGTCGAAAATTGCAATCGCGTACGCACGAATTTCGCGGTTAGTATTGATATCGATGCGCAAGGGTTCCAGCTTTCGCACGATCGCGGTACGCAGATCGGCAAGATTGACGCCGGACTTCGCATAGACGGCGATCGAATCGACCGTGTCGTCGTGGTAGAGCCTCGCGAACGTCGCGCGATCCATCATGAACGTGCCGCCGCTGGTCGAGTAATCGTTGTACACGGCGGCGATCCGAAAGCGCGTGCGTCCGCTGGGAGTATCCAGCGTAAACGCATCTCCCGGGACCAGCCCGAAGCGCGTGCTGAACGGCTCGCTGACGGCCACGACGTTGCGGTCGTACATCGAACGCACGAGCGCGCGCACGTCGGGATGCCCTAGAAAGCGCAGCGCATTGTGAGTGACGAGCGAGCGCACGTCGGTCGTCCCGAGTTGCGCAAACGCCCCGCGAAACGGCACGTCGAAGCCGCGGAACGTATCGACCGCGGCGACGCCCGGCACGCTCGCGACCAGGGGAGGAACGTTCGGTTGAAAGTACCCTTGGAACCCGGCGTCCACCGTGCCGGGCGATTTGATGTAGAGGTCCGCGCCTAGCGTGTCGTGCGTCCAAGCAACGATCGTCGCGCGGAACGAACCGACCAGGATCGCGATCGCCACCATCATGCCCACGGCAACGGCGAGCGAAGCGATGGCCACCGAGAACCTGCGCGGCGAGCCGCGCAGAAATCCAGCGGCAATCGTCGTGGAGGCGTTCCCGCGAATCGCGCGTACCGCTACGGCCGCCGCCGCAAGCACGATCGGCGTGCACAACGACGCGCCCACGATCAGCAAGATTCCCGCCGCATAGCCGAACAGGGGCACGCCGTCACCGACGGCCGGGAGCCGCGCGAGGCCTGCGGCGAGGACGAGCGCAACGACGCCGAGCGCCGCGCTCGCGCGCCCGAGCCCCGGAACGCGGTACTCGGCTCCCGCACCGGTGCGCATCGCGCGCGCCGGCGCCGTCGCCGCGGCATCGCGCGCGGGGAGCGCCGCCGAGAGCATCGCAAGGCCGATCCCGACGCACAGAGCCTTGATCGTCGCGAACGGCGTCACCACCAAGCCATCCGCATGCGACGCGACGTAGAGCGTCGACACGGTGAGTTGCACGGCCTGTACGGCGAACCGCGCGAGGACGAACCCGAGCGCCAACCCGAGCAGCGCTCCGATCGCGCCGTAGAGCGCACCTTCGGCCACGAACGTCGCGAAGATTTCGCGACGCCGCGCTCCCAGCGCGCGTAACGTGCCGATCTCGCTCTTACGTTGCACCACCGATATCGCGACCGCATTGTAGATCAGATACATGCCGACGAGCAGCGCCACGTCGGCGAGCGCGGAGAGATTCATCTGAAAGCTTGCGAGCATGCGTTTGATCTCGTCCAGCCGCGTATGCGGAGCGAGTACGCGGGAGCCCGGCGGGATCACGCGAGCGATCGCCGCTCGGATCGAATCCAGCCGCGTGGGGTCGGCGACGACATCGATCCGGTCGAGGAATCCGACTTTTCCAAAGAGCTCCTGGGCGGTCGCGATATCTACGAAAGCCACGCTCGAATCGACACCGACGGTATTAGGCGGAATCACGCCCATCACGCGTAGATGCACGAGCCGCGGTCCCGCGTACGCCGACAGGAGCGCGCCGGCCGGCGCGTGATACCGCAACGCGATCCGACGGCTCACGAAAATGCCGTTGTCGTCGATGAAGCGACGCAGATCGAAGCTCGCTTCGGCCTGCGCCGCATCGACGCCGTTCGGTAGCGCGGCCCGTGTGATATCGATGCCCATAACGCGAACGATTTCACCCGACTGCGGATCGCCCGGATGGACGCCCAGCCCGATTTCGCCTTCGACGATGGGGTTTGCGCTGCGAACGCCCGGCAGGCGCTGCACGCGCAACAGCGCCCGCTCGTCGAAGCCTCGGCCGGCCCCGAACACCTGCAGATTCACGTGATTCGCGATCACGTCGACGCTTTTCGAAAAGGACGCGACGGCGGTATCGTTGGCGATATCGATCGCATAGGATGCGGCGACGCCGAGCGCGACGGCAATCAGCGTTACGATCGCACGTAACACGTTGGCGCGCGCGTATCCGGTAACCAGCGCGCGAAAGAGCGCGGCGAAGGTCCTCACTCGATCGATTCGATGCGCCCGTCGCGCAGATGGATGCGTCGATCCGCGCGCGCTGCCGCTTCGCTGCTATGCGTAGCCATCAGGATCGCTTGCCCGCCATCCGCAAGCGCGCGCAGAATATCGAGCACCAGGATCCCGTTGGTCGAATCGAGATTGCCGGTTGGTTCGTCGGCCAGCAATATGGCAGGATCGTGGACGATCGCTCGCGCGATCGCCGCGCGTTGCAGTTGCCCCCCGGAGACCTGCCCGGGAGCGGAACCGGCCTTCCCCTCGATCCCAACCGATTTGAGTGCCCGTAAAACGCGAGCGTCGACTTCGGCCGCGGGGCGCCGCTGCAACACCAGCGGCAGCGCGACGTTCTGCGCGATCGTCAGCGTCGGCAAGAGATTGAAGAACTGAAAGATGGTGCCGATGCGATCGCGGCGGACCTGCGTGAGTTCGTCGTCCGTTAGAGCGTTGGTCGAACGCCCGTCGATCGAGACCTCACCCGCGGTCGGCAGATCGATGCAACCGACCAAATTCAGCAGCGTGCTTTTACCGCACCCGCTCGGGCCCAACAGCGCAACGAGTTCGCCGGGGCGCACCTCGAAGCTCACGTCGTCCAACACCAGGACGTCGCCGTCGTAGCGTTTTGATGCGGCGATAACGCGAACGGGCTGCACGCTGGGTGCAACCCGTTCTTTCGGCCGATCGGTTGCGCCCGTGGGCGCGATTACTTCTTGAAATACGCCGCGTTGAGCGCGGTAAACGACTCCCACTTCGCGGGAACGTCGGAATCGGCGAAGATCGCCTCAACCGGACACGCCGAAACGCATGCACCGCAATCGATGCAGACTTCCGGATCGATGAACAACTGGTCGTCGGCATCACTGCCATGAATGCAATCGACGGGGCATACGTCCACGCACGATTTGTCCTTGGTACCAATGCAGGGCTCAGTGATGATGTACGCCATGAAAGTCCAGACCTCTTAAAAGATGAGTATCGGAAAGCAGTATACGCAGCAGTCGTGCCAGCTATTTGGCAACGACCAGCGTAGACGCCTTCCGATACCCGCGTCTGCGACTAAGGCGGCATCAGCCGCGCACCCTACACCGCCGAGCGCCGCCCGCTGATCGCCCGCAGGATAAAGAGCAGCACGATGGCGCCCAAGACGGAGGTGATGAAGCCGGAGAGCGACCAGCCGGCGTACCCGGTGTGGAAGAACGTGGCTGCCAGCCAGCCACCGATAAACGCTCCGATGATGCCGACGACGATATCGCCGAGAATACCGCCCGGGCCCTCACCCGGCACGATCCACTTGGCCACCGCCCCAACGATCAGCCCGTAGATGAGAAATAGAATCAATCCCATGTGCAAAGGTCCTCCTTGCTCGCTAGGTTCCCGAAACGCTCGAAAATCAAACCCCTTTGCAGGGGCACGAGCGGGCGGCGTACGACGTTACAGACGGTATGAACAAATCGATTACCGTTCTGACGATCGCCCTGCTGCTCGGCGCGAGCGGGGCGGCCCCGGCAGCCCAGCAGCCTCCGACCGAGATCGTCGTGACCGGGACCGGCAGCCTGACGATGCAACCCAACGTTGCGACCGTTTCCGCCGCGATCAGCACGAATTCCGCGAGCTCCGCCGATGCGACCTCTCAAAACAACGCGATCTACCAGCGCGTTGTCGCCTCGCTCTCCAAACTACAGGTCGCTCGAGACGACATCGCCCTGGAATCCTATCGCATCAACTACAACCCTAAGCCCAAGATCGTTCCGGCGCCGCCCAACGCGGAGATCTACGGCTACACCGTTTGGCGCACGTTTGCGGTAAAGGTGCGTGCCATGAACGATGCCGGCTCGGTTGTCGACGCCCTCACGCACGCCGGGGTCACGCAGATTTACAATGTCACCTTCGGCCTGGCCGACGAGGATGCGGCTCGCGCTAAGGCCCTTACCTTGGCGGTGGGAGATGCCCGCGGGAAGGCCACCGCGCTAGCGGCAGCATCGCACCTTCACCTGATCGGGATTAAGAGCATCTCCAGCGACCAGGGTGCCTTTGCGCCGATCGCCATGAAGACCATGGCGGCCGTCTCCCCCGTCGCGACGCAATTCGACCCATCCAGCGTCAATGTGTCGGTCTCGGTCTCGATCGTCTACCTTGCGGCGCCGTAGCGAAACTACGGCCCCTCGCCCGGGGTAAACCAGAGCATGACCACCATGTGCGAGGCCTGCCTGAACCGTCCGGCAACCCAGTCCAACGGGACGCAATCGCTGTGCGCGAGTTGCGCCCAGCGGCGGGCGGCGACCAGCGCCCTGCCCTTCCTCGGTGCGGCGCTCGCAGCGGCCGGGCTGATCGCCGGGAGCGCCCTGCTCGCCGACAAGCTCCAGCGCGATAAAGAGGCCGGCAGCCCGTCGCCGATGGAGGAAATCGCCAAACGCTTCCGCAGCGGCACGCCGACGCTGGCCAGTTTCTCGCGCGACCTCACCGAACTCGCGCGGGCGCGCAAACTCGACCCCGTGATCGGCCGCGACGATGAAATCGAACGCGTCGTCTCCATCCTCGCGCGACGCAGCAAGAATAACCCCGTATTGGTGGGCGAGCCGGGCGTCGGGAAAACCGCGATCGTCGAGGGCCTCGCTCAGCGCATCGTCGCGGGAACGGTTCCCGGAACGTTACGCGACAAACGCGTGCTCTCGCTCTCGCTGGGTCCGCTCGTCGCCGGCACCAAGTATCGCGGCGAATTCGAAAGCCGCGTCAAGCGCATCTTGGACGAAGTCAAACGCAGCGCTCGCGACGTCATTCTCTTTATCGACGAATTGCACACGCTGGTCGGTGCCGGCGCCGCCGAAGGCTCGCTGGATTTGAGTTCGATGATCAAGCCGGAACTCGCGCGCGGAGAGCTGCAATGCATCGGCGCCACCACGTTCGACGAATATCGCAAGTACATCGAATCCGACGCGGCGCTCGAACGGCGCTTCCAGCCGGTGATGGTTGAAGAGCCGACCATCGAGCAGACGATCGCCATTCTGCGCGGCCTTCGCGCGGGCTACGCGGAGCATCACCACGTCGCCATCGGCGAGGATGCGTTAGAGGCCGCGGCTTCGCTCTCGGCGCGTTACATCGCCGATCGGTTTCTCCCCGATAAAGCCATCGATCTGCTCGACGAAGCCGCCGCTTCGGTGGCGCTGCAGAACCGCGGCGCCGTCGATCGGCCGGTCGTGACCGCGGAGCACGTCGCCGGCGTGGTCACCAAATGGACGGGCATTCCGCAAGCCGCGTTGACGGATTCGCAGACGCATCAGCTACTCGAACTCGAGCATACGCTCGAAAAGCGGGTGATCGGGCAGAGCTTCGCCGTTTCGCGTGTTTCAGAGGCGATCCGGCGCGCGCGGGCGGGCTTACACGATCCGCGCAAACCGCTCGGAAGCTTTCTCTTCGCCGGGCCCAGCGGCGTCGGTAAAACCGAACTCGCGAAGGCTCTGGCCGAAGCGCTGTTCGGGAGTGAAGCGGCGCTCGTACGCGTCGATCTCTCCGAGTTCACCGAATCGCACACCGTCTCGCGTTTGCTCGGCGCACCGCCGGGTTATGCCGGGCACGACGAGCCGGGGCAACTCACCGAGCCGGTGCGGCGGCGCCCCTACTGCGTCGTGCTGTTCGACGAGCTTGAAAAAGCGCACCCCGACGTCGCGGCGATTCTGTTACAGATTCTCGACGACGGGCGCGTCACCGACGCCAAGGGGCGTACGGTCGACTTTCGCCACGCGTTGATCGTGCTGACCACCAACCTTGATGACGACGATCTGGCGCTTGCGATTCGTCCGGAATTGCTCAACCGCATCGACGACACGATCGCTTTCGAAGAACTAGGGGCGGCGCAGATCGAGGCGATCGTGACCATTCACGTCGATGCACTTGCCGCACGGCTGGGAGCCCGCGACGTGAAGCTCCGGCTTACCGACGACGCCAAGGCATTCTTAGCGCAGGAAGCCATGGCCGCAGGCAGCGGGGCGCGCTTCGTGCAGCGCATCGTTTCGAGGCACGTCTCGACCCCGCTCTCCACCGCGTTGCTCAAGGGGGAGCTGGTCGCAGGTGGAACGGCCGATGTCACACGCTCGAACGGGGCGCTCGTTGTACGGGCGTAAACGAAGGAGAACGCGCATATGTTTGGATCGATGACGGTAGGCGCCGCCGCGACGGCGCTTTCGTTTCTGAGCGCCCTAAACGGCACGTGGACGTGCACGATGCCGGTCCCCGCCCACAACGGCACCCCGGCGAGCAGCGTTAGCAGCACGTGGCGGATCGCCGCGGGGCCCGGGCAGAGCAACTGGGCGACGGTCACCTACGGCAAGGGCACTAAAACGTGGGGCACCGCCTACGTCGGATACGTCGAGCAACAACACCGCTGGGTCTATATGGACTTTCACAACGACGGCGCGATCGCCGAGATGCACGCCCCACCCGCAGCCGACCCGACCTGGGTGTGGACCGGCTCCTACTACCCCGAAGGTGGGCCGGCCGATCCGAACGGACAAATTACCTGGACGCTGGCAGGCCCGAACACGATCGATCGCAACTTTCAAAAGCGCCAGAACGGCACGCTCGTCGAGCTCTCGCGCGACGTCTGCACGCGAGCGCATTCGTGAACCGCTACACCATCGCGCCGCTCGCGCTGGTGGCGATCATGGGGCTTGCATTGCTGGCGTTAGCGTTCGTTCCTACCGCGCCCATCGCGCACGCGGATGCAAGCACCCTGGCGTACTGGGTGTTCTACGGGCACACGTAGCACTAGCGATCCCTAGAGGTTTTACAGAATCGCTTTGATCGAGGCTTTGATGGCGGCAGGCTCCATCTCACCGACGACGATCTGGCGAATTGTGCCGTCGCTGCCGATGAAGACGTGAACAGGAAGCCCGTTCACGTTATAGGCGTCGCGTAATTGCCCCGAATCGACGACGACCGGATACGCGAGATGGTACTTCTCGCGGAAGCCTTGAGCTTTAGCGGCGTTCTCGAGCACGTCCACGCCCACCACCTGCAGGCCGCGTGCCCGGTATTTCTTGTAGAGCACGTTGATGCTCGGTGCCTCGGCATTGCAAGGCGGACACCACGACGCAAAGAAATTCAAGTACACCGGCTTGCCGCGCAGCGATGCCGAGGCGAGCACGCCCCCCTGTGAGAGCGGCTCGCTCCAGGACGGGGCCGGCACGCCGGTCGATGTTGAGGCCACATCGCTTGCGGTAGCGGCGGTCGAACTGGCCGTTGCAGATTTGGTTGCGCCGCTGCATCCGGCTAGGGCGAGGGCGGTCAGCAAAGCGATCGCCGCATATGAAGGTTTGGTCATCGCGGTCGATTCGCACGCATGGGACCCCAAACCCTAGCGAGCGCTCGAAATAGTACGTTAGCCGAAGGCGGGGTAGGCGACGGCCGCTAGGTCGAGTTGCATCTGCGCGATCAAGGCATCGACACCATCGAAGACGCGCTGTTCGCGCACGAAGCGCAGATCGCGCAGCGCGAGCTCGCGTCCGTAAATCGTTTCGTGAAAATCCCGGAGCCACGCTTCGACCGTGCGGCGTTCGCCGGCAAACTGCGGATTGGTGCCGATCGAGACGAGCGCCGCATAATCGCGCCCGTCGTAGCGGGCAACCGCGCTATAGACGCCGTCCGGCGGCAGCAGCTTCTCCGGCACCCGCACGTTTGCGGTAGGAAAACCCAAATCGTGCCCGCGCCCCGCACCCAGTTCGACGACGCCGCGCAACTCGTAGGAGCGGCCGAGCAAATGATCGGCTAAATCCATTTTTCCGGCTGCGACCAAGCCGCGGATTCTGGTACTCGAAATGCGCTCGCCTTCATCGGCCACGTTCGGTACGCCGACGCACGCGACTCCGCGCGCTTCGAGATACTCGCGCATCATCGTCACGTCTCCGGCACGCTTGTGGCCGAAACGAAACGTCGTCCCGACGCAAACACCGTGCACGCCCAAGCCGATCAGCGCATCCAAGAACGCTTGCGGCGACATCTGCGCGAGCGCTTGGTCGAACGGCACGAAAAAACACTCTTCAAAGCCCGCTCGAGCGAACATATCTACGCGCTCGGCCTGCGTGCATAGCATCGGCGGTTCTTGGCCCGGACGTAAGAACGAAGCCGGATGGTTTGCGAACGTCAGTACTCCGCAGCGCCAGCCCGGGCGGCGCAGCCGCCGCGTCGCACGGACGATTTCCATATGTCCGCGATGCAATCCATCAAAGAAGCCGATCGCGAGAACCAGCGGCCGTTCGCTCTCGCGCGTGAGTTCGTGATGGAGCTTCATACGAAGACCTTGCGCGGCGCGAGCAATGCTCCAAGCGCCTCACCCACGCCCACGAGCGTACGCGACTCATCGCGCACGAACACATGCTGCGCGGTCGCTCCCTGCGGGAGCGGGACAACTCGCCCGGCGCGAAAATCCGCCGAACCGCGTAGATCCAAGACGATGGTGGGAAACGGGATGATGTGTTCCGGCGCAATCAATGCCCCCGCGGGATCGTCGGCAATCGCTTCCAGCGTTTTCGCCTCGTAGAGCACGAACGGTCCCGATGCTTCGCGCACGAGTGCCCCCATGTGCGCCGGTGCGCCGATAGCGGCCCCCAGGTCCTCGCACAACGTCCGGATATACGTTCCCTCGCCACACGCGATACGCAGCCGTGCGATCGCGCGGCCACCCGTGCGCTCGAAGCCGAGTAGCGAAATCGCATAGACCGTAATCGAACGCGCCTTACGTTCGACGATCTGCCCGGCCCGCGCTAAATCGTAGAGGCGACGCCCTTCGTGATGCACCGCCGAGTACATCGGCGGTATCTGCTCGATCTTTCCGATGAACGCGGGAAGCGCGTCGTGAAGCCGGCGCTCCCAATCATTCGGTGGTTGGCCGCTGGCCACGGTCTCGCCGAGGGCATCTTGCGTCGTCGTGGATCGGCCCAGCACGAGCGTGCACGCGTACGCCTTGCGCTGATCGGTGAGCAATGGAATCAACCGCGTCGCCTTGCCGACCGCAATCGGGAGTACCCCGGCGGCCTGCGGATCCAGCGTCCCCAAATGGCCGACGGCGATCTTTCGATCGCGCGAATAGACGCCGCACACGCGGCGAATTCGCGCGACCACTTGTGCCGACGTCGGGCCGGCCGGTTTGAAGACGTTGAGAAAACCGAGCATCGTTTACACGGGCGGGTACATGCGCAACTCCTTGCGCACGGCACCGACGATGCCGAATATGCCGCCGAAAAGCAGGACCCCAAGCGCCCCCATCCCGATCGTCGTCAATCGCTCGAAGCTCCATAAAACGAAGAGCAACCCGCCCAGGGTCATCAGCCCGTAGCCGAGACGCATGAATCGCGCGGCCGGATAACGCGCCGCAAGCAGCCACGAAATCAACGCGCCGAAGATCGCGAGGAACGCGCCCGCAATGACGCTCATAGGCCCTGCGCGGTCAGCGCGGCATCCACCGCAACGAACGCATCCGCGAGCGCACCGCGGAACGTGAGGCCCGATGCGCGGAAATGGCCACCGCCGCCGAGCGTCGCCGCCGCGGCTTGCACGTTGACGCGCCCGTTCGAGCGCAAGCTCACGCGAATCTCGCCTTCGATCGACTTGAAGAAGGCTGCTACCTCGACACCCTCTTGCCCGCGCAGCGTATTGACGACATCCTCAGTATCCTCGCCGTCCGCACCGGTCTGCGCGAGCATCGGGTCGTCAACGTACGAGTAACAGTAACGCCCCTCGTGACCGAACACCATCTCGTCGATCACGCGCCCAAGCAACCGCGTCGCGGCCACCCGCCGATTCGCAAAGATTTCCTCGGTAATCTGTTCCTTATCGGCCCCGATCCGCATCAACTCCGCCGAGAGTTCCAACACGGACGACGTCGTATTCGAGTGCATGAACCCGCCGGTATCGGTCATAATCGTCGTCAAAATACACGTCGCTAAATCCCGATCGATCTCGATCTTCAGTTCGCGAAACAAGTGCATGACGACCGTCCCGGTCGAGCACTCGGTATCGAGGACGAAATTAAATTTACCGAAGTGCGAATTGCCCAAATGATGATCGATATCGAGCATATTCTCGCGCCCGATATGCGGCAAAAACTCACCCGCTCGCGAAAAATCGCTCATATCACAAAACACATACAATGTATCCGGCGGCAAATCGCTCGGAATATCTCGCGCCACGAATTCGGTATCCGGAAGAAAGCGTAAATTCCGCGGCACCGGATCCTGCTGAAAATAGTGGACCCGCTTGCCGAGCCGCTTCAATGCGATGCCGAGCGCTAATCCCGCCCCGAGCGTATCGCCGTCGGGCTTCACATGGCTCACCATCACGAATGCCGAGCGACGGAGTAACTCCGCGGCAACTTCTTGCGTGCTCGACGACACCATCGTTTGCGTCATTCGGCCACCTCCGTTGCGCTATGCTGCGTTTCCGCGGCGCGATGCCGCTCTTCCGCCTCGCGCAACGTCTTGGCGAGCGCGATGGCCTTCTCCGCAGAGCGATCTTCGATAAACGTCAGCGCCGGCGTATGGCGCAAATCGATCTTATGCCCCAGCTCTCCGCGCAAAAATCCGGCCGCATGCTCGAGCGCATCGAGCGACTGCCGCGCCGCATGCCGATCGCCGATCACCGAAACGTACACCTTACAATGCTGCAAATCGTCGGTCACTTCAGCCCGCGTCACGGTGACGAACGAAAGCCGAGGATCGCTCAACTCCTGCGTGATCAACGTCCCCAATATCCGCTGAATCTCATGATCGATCCGAGCCTGCCTCTGTGCCTTCATACGAACCTACTTCCTGATTTTCTGCGATATTTTTACCCGGTGGCTCGGTCGGCGTCACGCGGGGTCGCGCCGTGTACGGGGTTGGGGGACCGCTGTTGGATTTCACATCCTGTAAAATCCAACGCTGCTGCGTTTTTTGGGCAAAACAAAGTTTTGAAGTTCACATCCTGTGAAGGCCCAAAAAATCGCAGCTCCCCCAACCCCGTACACGGCGCGACCCCGCGTGACGCCGACCGAGTGAGACCATTACTCTGCTGCGACCTTCTCGATCATGTAGGCTTCGATGATGTCGCCTTCTTTGAGGTCCTGGTACTTGGCGATCTGGATGCCGCACTCGTAGCCCTCGGCGACTTCGCGAACGTCGTCCTTGACGCGACGCAAGCTCTCGATCTCGCCGGTGAATACCACCGCCGAGTCGCGCAGCAAGCGAATCTTCGCATTGCGCGTGATCTTGCCGTCCTTGACGTAGCAGCCCACGATCGTGCCGACCTTGCTGACCTTGAACACGGCGCGAACCTCGGCGTGGCCGAGCACGACCTCGCGTTCGATCGGCGCGAGCATGCCTTTCATCGCCTTCTTGAGGTCTTCTTCGATCTCGTAGATCACCTGATAGAAGCGCAGATCGACGCCTTCGTTATCGGCCAGACGCTTTGCCGTTTCGTCCGGACGAATGTTGAAGCCGATGAGCACCGCATTCGAGGCGCTGGCGAGGTTGACGTCGTTCGGTGAGATCGCACCGACGCCGCCGTGGATGACGCGGATGTCGACGTTTTCGGTCGAGAGCGACTCCATCCGGGTACGCAGCGCTTCGAGCGAGCCTTGCCCGTCGGCCTTGATGATGAGGTTGAGGGTCTTCTTACCCTCGGTCGGCATCTGCATGAACGTTTCGAGCGAGATGCGTTGCGAGCCGGTGCCCGCGATGCGCACGTCGCGACGACGCGTCTTGCGCTTCTCCGCGGCTTCGCGCGCTACGCGTTCGTCGCTGACGACCATCAGCGTATCGCCCGCTGCGGGGACGTCGGAGAGGCCCATAACTTCGACCGGGATCGAAGGCCCGGCTTTCTTGACCTGCTTGCCCTTGTCGTCGATGAGCGCTCGGACCTTGCCGAACGTACCGCCGACGACGATGATATCGCCGACGCGTAATGTGCCGTTCTGAATCAGCACGGTCGCAACCGCACCGCGGCCCTTGGAGAGCTGCGATTCGATCACCACGCCCGTGGCGCGACGATTCTTGTTGGCTTTGAGATCGCGGATGTCGGCTTCGAGCAAGACGGTTTCGAGCAGCGATTCGATGCCCTCGCCGCTCTTGGCGGAAACCGGAACCATTTCGACCTTGCCGCCCCAATCGACGGGCTGCAGGCCGAGTTCCACGAGTTGCTGTTTGACGCGATCGGGCTGCGCGTCGGGCTTGTCCATTTTATTGATGGCAACCACGATCGGCACGTTCGCGGCTTTGGCGTGCGCGACGGCTTCGCGCGTCTGCGGCATGACGCCGTCGTCGGCTGCGACCACCAGGATCGCAACGTCGGTGACGCGCGCGCCGCGGGCACGCATGGCGGTAAACGCTTCGTGACCGGGCGTATCGATGAAGGTGATCTTGCGATCCTTCGATTCGACGGTGTACGCGCCGATTTTCTGCGTAATGCCGCCGGCTTCGCCGCCGGCAACGTTGGCGACGCGAATCCGATCGAGCAGCGAAGTCTTACCGTGATCGACGTGTCCGAGGACCGTTACGACCGGCGGACGCGTCGTGAGCATCTCGGGTTTGTCTTCTTCTTGCTCGACGGTGACTTCTTCGCCGGCTTCCTTGACGACCGCATTGAAGCCGAACTTTTTGGCGGCCGCGATTGCGACGTCGCTGGAGATATTCTGGTTGATCGTCGCCATCGTGCCCATCTTGATGAGCTCGGTGATAACGTCTTTGACCGGAACGATCATCGAAGTCGCAAGTTCTTGCACCGTCAACAGATCGGGGATCTCGATCGCTTCGAGGGTGCGCGCCGGAGCGATCGGCGTGTGATCGCCGGTCTTCTTCTTGCGCTGACGCTCTTTTTCGATCAGGAGTTCTTTTTCGCGATCCTTCTTGGACGTCGATTTGTCGTCGTGGATACGCGAGCGTTCGCCCGGGCGTCCGCCTGCCGATGGCGCGGGGCCGTCGGTCGGAGAGGATGGGACACCGGGACGCGGCGGCATCGGGCGCGAGCCGGGCGCGAGCGGACGGAACGGGCCGTTGCCGACCGGGCGGCGCGGCGGCGCCATGGGAATCGGCGCCCCCGCGGGCCGTGGCGGCGCTGGCGAGATGAGCCCCTTGCCGCCTTGGCCGGGCAGAGCTTGGCCGGGACGCGGCGCGACGCCCGGACGGCCGGGCATGCCGGTCTGAGGGCCGGGAGAGGCTGAAGCCGAGGTGGTCGGCGCAGGGGCGCGGCGGGCAATCGAGGATTGGCCGGCCGGCACCGGGCGCAACTGCGGAATCGGCATGTCGGGAGCGGGCGGCTTCGGTACGCGCGGAGCGGCCGGGCGAGGAGCGGGCGGAGCGACCTTGGCCGGCGGCTCGGGCTTCGCAGCGGGTGTCGGCGCGGGTGCGACCGTAGCGGGAATCGGGGCGGCTTCCGGAGCGGGCACGGGTGCGGCGGGAGCTGCAACCTGTATTTCGGGGGGCGCCTCGGGCTCTGGCGCGGCGACTGCCGCTGGAGTGGCTTTCGCCTTGCTTTTTGCCGGCGGGCGCGTCGTGCCCGTGACGGGTTTGAGCTTGCTGACCGGCGCTTCGGCCACCGGGGCGGCCGGCGGAGCTGCTACGACGACGGGCGGCGCGACGGGAGGCTCTGCGAGCGCGGTCGCGCCTCTGGCTGCGCCCGCGGCCTTCGCCGGAGCTGCGGCACGCGCCGGTGCGGCGGCCGGTTTGAGCACGCTGCGAACCAAGTCCGCGATTTGCTCGGGGACGACACTCAGCTGATTCTTTGCTTCGAAGATCCCGCCCAAGCGCTCGTTAAAGAGCACGATTAGTTCCTTGGACGTGAGCCCTACCTCTTTGGCGAGCTCGAAAATCCGTACTTTACCCGTAGCCAACATCTCTCCCCAACGCGCGCTGCACGCCAGGGTCCTCATCAAGTTGGAGAGGGACCGTTCCGGCTCAAGAGCCTGAACGACGCCTCCCGCGTGTTACGCGGGGCCCCCCAACCATCCGGCCGGCTACCCCGCTACGTGATCAATTTGCGTCCCTCATCGCATTAGGACGGCCGGTCGCTCGTCTTCGTCATCATCGTTTCACTCATTTCAACGAACTACTTAGTAACCCATATTCGTCGGCAATCGATGCAAGCCCCGGGTACCGACGATTCTTTGCCGCTCGGGCCACGCACGCCGCAGAACACAGGTACGCGCCTCGGCCCGGTTGTTTGTGTTTGGACGCCGCTGGATCCGCCTTCCAACCCTCCGGCCCGCGGACGAACCGAACCAAATCGGATTGCGGGAATCGCCCGCGGCACCCAACGCACATACGGAGCGGTCTACTCGCCATCTCCCAGCCGCTCGCGACGGAACTCTTCGAGCTTCCGGATGAGATCGGCGTCGATGCCTTCGGCGGCAGCCGCCGGCTCCGATTGCGCCTCTGCGACCGCAGCCTCCGGCTCGGTAGCAGCTTCCAGCGTGCCGTCTTCGGCCGTCCGTTCCGTCCTCTCGGCGAGGTAACGCTCGCGCGCTTCGTCGGCTTCGGTCTCGCTGGCGATATCCAATCGCCAGCCGGTCAGACGCGCTGCGAGCCGCACGTTCTGTCCCTCACGCCCGATCGCAAGCGAGAGTTGATAATCCGGGACCACGACCAGCGCAACCCCATCGTCTTCGAACAACTCAACGGAGATCACCTTGGCCGGCGCGAGCGCGTTCATGATGAAGGTTTCGTGCTCGGCGTCGTAACGAATGACGTCGATCTTCTCGCCACGCAAGTTATCCGAGACGTTGGCAATCCGGCTCGATTTTGGCCCGAGACACGCACCGATCGGATCGACTTCGGCGCGCAGGCTGCGCACCGCAACCTTCGAGCGGCTTCCGGCTTCGCGCGCGATCGCCATGATCTCGACGGTGCCGTCCGCGATTTCGGGAACTTCCAGCTCGAGCAGGCGCTGTACCAATCCCTCAGCCGAGCGGGAGAGCACCACCTGCGGGCCCTTGGGCGACTTACGCACGTCGACGACGTACGCGCGGATGAAATCGTTGATGCGGAACGCCTCACCCGGCACTTGCTCCGAGAGCGGCAGAATCGCTTCGTCGCGACCCTCGAGAAGCACGTACATATTGCGTTGTTCGTAACGCTGCACGGAGCCCGTTACCAAATCGTTGAGCTTGCGCGCGTACTTGTTGAAGACGGTGTCGCGCTCGGCTTCGCGGATGCGCTGCACGATGACTTGCTTGGCGGTCTGCGCCGCGATACGGCCGAACTCTTTGGGCGTGACTTCCTCGTCGTAGAAGTCGCCCGGCTGGTACGGAGCGCCGGCCTGCTTGAGCGAGACCTCGAGCTTGGGGTCCACGACCTCCTCGACGACGTTGCGCCGATGGTATACGCGGTAATCGCCGTTTTGGCGATCGACCGTGACGATCGCATTCGCTTCGCTACCGTAGTGGCGCTTGTACGCCGTTAACAGGGCGGCTTCGAGCGCCTCGAGCAGCATCTCGAATGGAATGTTGCGTTCTTTCGCAATGAACGACAGGACGTCGATGAGTTTTTCTTCAGCTACCGGTTCAGCCATGTGTTTTCCGTTCACGTTTATCGCGTTGCAGATCGGCGCGCGGATCGTACTCCAAATTCGCCGATTTGATCGTTGCTACCGGCAACGGCAATTCGCCGTTCTCGGTTTCTAGGATTACCGTTTCGCCTCGCAGCCCCCGAAGGATGCCGCGGTGCGTCTTTGCGCCGGCGATCGTCAGCGTGGTAACCACGCGGGCTTTCTTTCCGGCGAATCGCTCGTAGTCGGCCGGACGCACGAGCGGACGCTCGAGCCCCGCGGATTCGACTTCCAGCGAATACTCCTCTTCGATCGTTTCGAGTGCATCGTTGATCCGCGCCGCGATACGCTCGCAGGTCGCTAGATCGACGCCGCCGACCTTGTCGATCATCACGGTCAGCGCGACGGCCTTGCGGTGCGGGCGAGCCGCATGCAACACCACCTCGACATCGGCGTACGCCGGATCGTGGACGATCGCGTCGAGTTCGCGCTCGAAAGCGATGACCAGGCTCTCCTTGTCCATGCCGCCGAAAGCGCCCCCTTACAACAACGAAGCGCGGGACCTGCCCACGCTTACGATCGAAAACCAATCCCAGCATACCGAAAAACGCGTCGGGCCGCAACCCCGCGGTGGGTGCGGCCCGACGTTTTTGGTCTCGAACGTTTTGATGCGATCAACGCGCTACCGGAGAATCGTCCGGCTTGCGTGGGCTCAGTCCGTGGGGAGCGTGGCCCTATGTTGCGCGTGCCTCGCGGGCGTAATTGCCCGGTGGATCTTGCGGTTCCAACCGCCCTCCTTCGTTCGTCAATTCACGAAGTCCGTACCCATCGGGTACACACCAAGTGTACTGCGACGAAGATCGTCCTTCAAGTGGGAATCACGCGCATCACGGCGACGAGGAGGCAGGCGAGAACGGGGTGAGACGCCGCTCGCTGCACGTTACCGTGGCGTTAGGTTCGACGATCGGGTTCAAGCCTTCGTCGAAGGGTGCGAGCGGCGCCTTGGTACCGCCGCCGAAGATGCTGATCTGCGTTCCGTTCGCTCCGCCCGGATTTTGGCGAGCCGCGTGCGGGAAGCGCAACAGCCATCCGGTGCAAAGCGTGAGCGGGCCTTCATGGCGGACCCTCTCGACCCACATTTCAATACGGTGCTCATTCCCGCTCCCGGTCTCGGTGAGACGGAACTTGGTCTGCGCCACAACCTCCGGCGGCGGGGTCGGCACGAGGCGGCCGCGCAGGGTGACCGGGGGAGCGTAGTGCTTGAACTCGGGATGCACGGCATTGTGCGGAAGCATCGCGCGCAGTCGAGCGTTCAGGTCGATCGACGGTTTGCTCGTAGTGCCATGCCCCGCGCGCGGCGACGGACTCGGCGGGAGGTTCACCGCTCGCGATGGACCCGGCTTGGCTTTGCCGGGTGCATTTCCGGCCCGCGGCCCCGGGGAAGCCTGGCCTTTGGGGCCCGGCCGTGCGGCCTTCCCCGCGGTCTTGGCGGGAACTGCGGCGCTCGTCGGCCCCGGGCTCGGGACTCCGGCGTTCTTGGCCGGGCTGGCGGATGCGCGCGCGACCGGCAGGGCGCTGGCCTGCGGCGTGGGGCTGCGCTTGGTTGCCGGAGCGACGGGAGCCGTCGTGGGCGCGGCAGTAGCGCTCGCTATCGGCGCCGGCGTGGCAGGAGGTTGCGAGGGGGCCGCAGTCGGCGATGGAGGCCGTTGCGTGGGCCGAGCCGTTGGGGCGCTCGTCGGAACGGGCGAAGGCGCCGCGGTCGGGGGGAACTTTAACGTGACGGCGACGGCGGAGGCGGTCGGCAGGCTCACCGGCACGGCGGCCACGTTCATGGTCGGGTGGGGTTCCACGACGGCTTGCGTCGGCTGCGGGGCCGGCTGAACCGATGCCTGCGGGACCGGCGGCGGATTCGGCGGAGCCGACGCCACGATTTTGGCCAGTTCGTGACGGCTGGGCGGGAGCGCTTGGCGTGCGGGCTGGACGAGCGGCGGATGCTGCGGCGGCGCGATGCGCGGCGCAAAGGGCTGCGGAGCTGCGGGATGCGGAACGGCGGGTTGCACGTGCGGAAGGGCCGGGGTCCGCTGCTGCAGCGTCACGATTTGCGCGCCGATGACGCTCTCCGACGCGCCTTCCTGCGACGAGTTCGCGACGACCGCGAACAACAGCGCCGCCGCCACGAGGTGCAACAGGAACGATGCGAGGGTGCTTCCCGCGAGCCGCTCGCGGTAGCGCCGGTCGGTCGGATCGGGCACGAGTGTAAGTGCGCTTCAACGCGCGCAGGAGCCTGCAGCCGGTTCATCGCAAGGCCACAACGCTTATGGAAACCGTATTGCAGAAACGCACGAAAATCGTTGCAACGATCGGTCCGGCATCGCGCGATCCGGCCATCATGCGCTCGCTCTTCATCTCCGGCGCGAACGTTTTGCGATTGAACTTTTCGCACGGCACGCCGCAAGAACATGCCGAGGTTATCCGCACCGCGCGTACGGTGAGCGCCGAACTCGGCATCCACACCGCGATCCTCCAAGACCTTCCGGGACCCAAAGTTCGCACGGGCAAGCTCGCCGACGGCCTGGAATCGGTGAAGTTGGAGCGCGGGATGCGCTTCGTGCTGACCACGCAAGACGTACCGGGAACGGACGAGCGGATCGGCGTGCAATACAAGGATCTACCGCACGACGTCGCGATCGGCAACCGCATCTACTTGCAAGATGGCCAGATCACGCTGCGCATCGTCGGCAAGAACGCCACCGACATCGAAACGACGGTGGAGTTCGGCGGCGAATTGCGCTCGACGCAGGGCATCAACTATCCGGACGGCTCGCTGAACATCACCTCGGTCACCGAGCGGGACTTCGAGTATCTCGCGTTCGGTATCGAGCAACGCGTCGATTACGTGGCCGTATCGTTCGTGCGCAGCGCCGAAGACATCAATCGCGTCAAAGCCTTCATGACCGAACGCGGAGCGCGTATCCCCGTCCTCGCAAAGATTGAAAAGCACGAGGCGTTGGAGAACTTGGATAGCATCGTGGAAGCGGCCGACGGGATCATGGTCGCCCGCGGGGATCTCGGCATCGAGATTCCGCTCGAACGCGTGCCGCTCATCCAGAAGACGCTTATCGAAAAATGCAATCGCGCGAGCAAACCCGTCATCACCGCCACTCAGATGCTGGAATCGATGACCTTCGCTTCGCGCCCCACCCGCGCCGAGGTGACCGACGTCGCCAATGCCATCCTGGACGGCACCGATGCCGTCATGCTCTCGGGCGAAACCGCACGCGGCATGTATCCCACCGAAGCGGTGCGCACCATGGCCGAGATCGCGCGCGAAGTCGAGAAGAGCTACCCGCACGCGCTGCTTCGCGACCGCCGCCTTCACGGCATCGTTCCCACGATCGCCACGTCGATCGCCGAAGCGGCGACGCGCTCGAGCGACGAGTTGAACATCCCGTTCATCGTTACCGGAACGACGACCGGAAATACCGCGCACCACATCGCCGCGTTTCGCCCGCGCGCGCGGGTGATCGCGCTCACACCCAACCCCGAGGTCGCGCGACGCCTCGCACTGATCTGGGGGACCGAATCGCTGCTTATTCCGCCCTATACCTCAACCGACGTACTACTCTACGTCACCGAACAGACGATGGTGCAAGCCGGACTAGTGCGCACCGGCGATTTGATCGCGTTTACCACCGGCATGCCCGTAGGAGCGGGTGGCACGAACCTGCTCAAAGTGCACCAGATTCCATAACTCGCACGCCGCGCAAAAGCGTGCGCGCGTGCTCGAGCGCAATCGCGTGCGGTTCCCCCGAAAGCATACGTGCGAGCTCGACGGCTCGCGCGCTCTCGCCCTCGATCTCGTGGAGCGCGATGGCGACCCCTTCGGATTCGTCGCGCTTTTCCAGCACGTAGTGTCGATCCGCCCAGGCCGCAAGCTGGGCCAGATGGGTGACGCAGACGACCTGGGCGCAACGCGCCAGGCCGCCGATGCGCGCACCGACCGCCGTCGCGGTCGTGCCGCCGATACCCGCATCGATTTCGTCGAAAACCAGTGCGCTGGGCTCGCGCCGGCCCGCGAGCACGACGACGAGAGCGAGTAACAACCGCGAGAGTTCGCCGCCCGAGGCAACCTTCGCAAGGGGTCGCAATACTTCTCCCGGATCGGCCGCAAACAGCAACTCGATCGATTCGGCCCCGTCGGGCCCGATCGATGGACGCGCGGTTATCTGCGGCTCGACCCGTGCGTTTGCGAGCGCCAGATCGGCCAATTCCGCTTCGACCGCGGCGCGTAACCGGATCGTCGCGGCGCGACGCAACTCCGTGAGTGCGGATGCGTCGCGCTCGAGCGCGGCTTTCGCCGCATCGAGATCGGCCACGACGTTCTCGAGATCGCGGTCGCGCGCTTCAAACGCCGCTACGGTTTCGCGCGCGGTAGCGGCATACGCGTGGACCTCTTCGATACTCCCGCCGTACCGGCGCTTGAGACGATCGAGGACGTCGAGCCGCGCGTTAATCCGCTCGAGTTCCGCGGGATCGTATTCGGCGGCATCGATTTCGCGTGCGATGCGCGTCGCCAATTCCGAGACTTCGCTTTGGAGCGCATCGGCCTGGGCTGCCATCTCGCGCAGGTCGTGGGATATTTCCGCGATTCCGCCGAGCGTGACGCTGGCGATGCCCAGGCTGCCGCCAGCGCTTGCGTCGTCGTCGGCCAAAGCCGCATGCGCCCCGCGCAGCGCCGCGGCGATACGCTCGGCGTGATCGAGATAACGGCGACGCTCGTCGAGTTGCGCGTCTTCCCCTTCCAGCGCCGCGGCGGCCTCGATATCGTCCAGCGCGAAGCGGGCGTCGTCGTAGCGTTCTTTGGCAACGCGATCGTCGACTTGCAACGCCGCCAGCCGGCGCTGCGCATCGCGCACGCGCTCGTAGGCCTGCACGACGCGCGCCTTCGCTGCAAGGGCCGGCTCGCCGGCAAAACGATCGACCGCTTCGAGGTGATAGGCGGGTGAGAGCAGGCGTTGCGCCTCGTGCTGCCCGACGATCTGCGCGACGTGGCTGCCGATTTCGCGCAGGTATGCGGCCGTCGCAGCGCGCCCGTTCACGCGTACGCTGGACTTGCCCGACGCGCTCATCTCGCGAGCGAACGTTGCCTCCTCGCCCGGTTCGAGTTCGAACCCGTCGGCGTTGAGACGTGTGAAGAGCGCCTCGTCCGGGTCGAAACCCAGCGTCACCATCGTACGCGCGGAACCGCGGCGCACGATGTCGCTCCCGGCGCGGGCGCCCAGTGCGAAACCGAACGCTCCGAGCAGCATCGTCTTTCCCGATCCGGTCTCGCCCGTAAACATCGTCGCGCCCTCGGCGAAGGTTATCTGCGCTCGATCGATGAGCCCGTAATTCTCGATCTCCAGGCGCCGCACCATATCGCGCTTCTTTACCGCGAAGCAGCCTTGATGGAAACGCCCCAGCGCATCTTCTCTTCCAGCCGCTCGAAGAACCGCAATGGTTCGATGCGCGCGAAACGCACCGCGTTGGGATGACGTTCCACGCTGACGCTGGTGCCGGGCGCGAGGAGGGAGAGAACGTCCCCGTCGCACTCGAGGTGCGCGTGCGCGATCTCGCTGTCGCAGCCGATCTCGATACGCGAGGACGCCGGCACGATCAACGGCCGGGAGAAAAGCGTGTGCGGTAAGAGCGGGACGATGCCGAAGCCGTCGACGCGCGGCGAAATAATCGATCCGCCCGCCGAGAGGAAGTATGCTGTGGAGCCGGTCGGCGTTGCGACGCAGACGCCGTCGGCCGGAATGTCCGCGATATGCTCGCCGTCCAGGCTCACGCCGAACGGGACGGTGCGCGAGACTTCCCCTTTGCGCACCACCACGTCGTTGAGCGCGAAGAACGATTGCCCGGCGTACGACGCTCGCAGCGCTGCCCGTTCGTCCAGCACCAAACCTCGTTCGAAGAACTCCGGCAAGCGGCCGATACGATCGTCATCTTCGTCGAGCTCGGTGAGAAAGCCCAATCGCCCGGTATTGATGCCCAGGAGCGCAACGTGATGTTCGGTCGCCACCCGAGCGGCACGCAGTAGCGTTCCGTCGCCGCCGACCGTGATGAACAGCGACGCGTCCTCGGCACGCGCGCCCGGCGTCGCCAGGTTCAGCGCTCGATTCTGGTCCTTCCAGACCCCGATTTCGAAGCCGTGGCCGCGAAAGCTCGACGCCACCCGCGCGGCAATCGCTCGGGCGTTCTCACGCGAGACGTCGACGTAGAGGGTAATCTGCTTTTTGCCGACCGCGAGCGTTGTCATGTACGCTCCTCTTCGCCGACGATATGCTCGATTCGTGCGTCGTCGATAGGAATACCGCTCCGACGCATCTCCATCAGGAACTCGCGATTACCGGCCGGCCCGAGCAGGGGCGAGGCCACCAACGCGATGGGCACCAGGCCGAGCGCGACAACGGCATCGCGGACGTCGCGCAGGATCTCACGATGCACCTGTGGGTCGCGCACCACCCCGCCGGGCCCCAGCCGTTCGCGACCGGCCTCGAACTGCGGCTTCACCAGTGCGACGATCGCGCCGTTTTCGCGCAGATACCCGATCGCGCGCTTTAGAATCGTTCGGAGCGAGATAAACGACGTGTCGATGACGATCGTGTCGAACCCGCCCGGAAATGCGTCGTCGGGCAGATGGCGGAAATTCGTTCGTTCGAGGACGCTCACGCGGGGATCGTTGCGCAAGCGCCAATCGAGCTGTCCGTATCCGACGTCGACCGCCGTCACGTGGGCCGCGCCGCGTTGGAGCAACGCATCGGTGAAACCGCCGGTCGAAGCGCCGATGTCCAGAGCGGTCGTCGCCGCGATGTCGATCCCGAATGCCGCGAGGGCATGATCGAGTTTTTCGCCGCCCCGGCTGACGAACCGGCGCGGCTGCACGACCTCTATCGTTGCGGACGTGCTGACATTCTGGCCTGCTTTGTGCGCCGGAACCCCGTCGACTTTAACGCGGCCTTCCATGATGAGCGCCCGCGCTTGCGAGCGGGTCGTACCCGCCGCCTGCGCGACGGCGATATCGAGCCGAATCGAGGCCGTGGGACTACTGCTCCGGGCGTTCGTCGGCCGAAGCCATCGCTCGCTCGACGTGGTCTTGAGCGACTTTAAGGAGCCCCTCGCACTCGCGCGCCAGCGTCTTACCCTCTTTGAAGAGTGCCACCGCACGATCGAGATCGACGTTTCCGCCCTCGAGTTCGCGCACGATCGCTTCGAGGCGAGTCATCTTCTCTTCGAAAACCCCGGGTCGTTGTTCAGCCATCTTCGCGCGTCCCTTCGACACGTGCCAGCAGCGTTCCGCGTTCGAGCCGCGCCGTAATCTCGTCACCGCCGCGCACCTTGCAAGCATCGCGCAGCAGCGTATCGCCGGCAAACACCATCGCATACCCGCGCGCGAGCGGCGCGTGCGGATCCTGCCCCAGCAGGTGCGCCGTGCGCACTTCCAGCCTGCGTTTGGCCTCGTTTAACCCGGCTCGCGCCGCGCTATCGAGGCGAGCAACGCTCCGGGAGAGTTGTTGCGCTCGCTGCGAAAGCCGCGCCAGCGGCGTCTGTGCGTCCAATCTCCGTTCGAGGACGAGCACCCGTTGGGCGCGCGATGCGACCATCTGCGCCCCCGCGCGAAGCAACGCTTCGTGCGTAACGTCGAACCGTTGGGCCGATGCCCGCGAGGCGTCGCGCACGCGTTGGCCGAGCGCGCGATCCAGCCGCTCGACGCGGGCCAACCAGCGGTCGCGGATCTCACCGAAATAGTTCGCCGCGTTGGAAGGCGTCTCGGCCACCCGATCGGCGACGTCGTCGGCTAAGTGATGATCGCCGGTGTGACCGATCGCGGTCAATACCGGGAACTTCGCTCGTACGATGGCGCGTACCACCGGTTCCAAATTGAAAGGAAAGAGATCCTCGTACGAGCCACCGCCGCGCGCGAGAACGATCGCATCCACATTCAGACGCGATGCGGCATCGAGCGCCTCCGCGATGTCCATCTGCGCTCCCTCTCCCTGAACGCGCGTCTCAATCACGTCGATCTCGATGTGCGGAGCGCGGCGCGCCATCGTCGTGAGAAAGTCCTCCGCGCCTTTACCGCGCGCCGAGACGAGCGCAACCCGGCGCGGAAACGACGGCATCGTTCGTTTGCGAGCCGCTTCGAACAGCCCCTCGATCCGAAACTTGCGACGGAGTTCCTCCACTTGCGCGTAGAGATGGCCGACGCCGCCCACTTCTATCGCGGTCACCGAGAGTTGGTACTGGCTGCGAGCGGGCCACGTATCGAAGGCGCCGTCGACGATCGCCTCGCTGCCGTTCTGCAGGGGCGGCAACGACGCGACGACGTCGGACCACACGACGCACTTGAGGATGTCGTGCTGCTCTTTCAAGTCGAAATAGATTCGGCCACCGCGTTCGGTAACGCCGGAGAGTTCGCCGCGCACGCGGACGCTCGCAAGCGCCTTACTCTCCGAAAGCATACGCTTGATGTAGCGCGCGAGATCGCTGACGCCGACGATGCGCCGCTCGTTCCCGTTCATCGCGGCGACGGCGAATCCAGCGGAACGTAGTGTTGTCCGTCGCCGACCGAATTCGCGGGCGGCTCGGCCGCCGATGCCTCGGGGGCCGGTAGCGCCGGCGTAAACTCTGTCGCCACCGGCACGGGCGCGGCCGCTCCACAGCCGCCCGTCGGCTGCGTGCCGATCAAATAGTACGGAAATCCGCCGCTCTCGCACGCCGGGACCTTCACCACTTGGTCCGCCGGGAACACGAAGTGGTGCTTGGGTACGTTCGCCAGAGACCGCTTCATGAATCGCGCCCAAATGCGGGCCGGAATATCGCCGCCGTAGGATTCGTTCATCCGCGAGTAGTTATCGTTGCCGATCCATACCGCCGTCACCAGATCCGGCGTGTAGCCGACGAACCACGCATCGCGGAAATCGGACGTCGTCCCGGTTTTCCCGGCGGCCGGTCGACCGATGATGGCATTCGGATACCCCGTACCGTGCGTGATGACCCCTTCGAGCATCTTGGTCATAATGTAGGCGGTGCCCGCACTCACCACTTCGTCGGCCGGCGGATACTGATTGTCCAACACGACGTTCCCAAGCGAGTCCTTCACCACGCGCAACGCGGTCGGATCGATGTGAATGCCCTGGTCGGCGAGCGTTTGGTATCCGCTTGCTTGATCCAGTACCGTCACCACCGAGGATCCTAACGCGAGCGAGAGATTCGCGTCCAAGCGCGCGCGTACGCCCATCTTATGCGCGTATTCGATCACCTTATCCAGGCCGATCTGGTCCGCTAGTTTGACGGCGACGACGTTACGCGAAAGTGCGAGGCCGGTCGCCAGGGTCACCGGGCCCATGAAACGGCCGTCGTCGTCTTTGGGGTACCAAGTCGTGCCGTCGCCCATCGGATAGCCGACCGGAGAATCATCGATGCGCGTCGATGCCGGAATGCCGGAATCGATCGCCGCGGTGTACAGATATGCCTTGAAGGAGGAGCCGGGCTGGCGATGCGCCTGCCACGCGCGGTTGAACTGATTGCTCAGCGAGAAGCCGTCGCCGCCGATCATCGCTAGGATCTCGCCGGTGGACGGGCGGATCGCGACCAGCGCGCCTTCGTGCGCGTTGACGCCTTCGGCGCGCGCCTGGCCGATGCCCCACGTGATCGCATCCTGCGCGATCCGCTCCATGCGAGGATCCAACGCCGTGTCGACTTGTAAGCCGCCCTCTTCTACCGCTTGGGTGCCGAAGGTTTTGTCGAGTTGCGCGATTACGTAGGTCGTGTAATACGGATAGAGATAGCCCTGTAATCCCGACGCGCGTTGCTTGGCCAAGCCGAGCGGCGCATCGTACGACGCGTTGGCGTGCGCTTGGGTGATGAAGCCGCTCGCGACCATACGATCGAGCACGTGGCGCTGCCGCTCGCGCGCCAATTTTAAATTGACGAACGGTGAATAATCCGAGGGCGCCGCCACGACGCCGGCGATCATTGCGGCTTGGGCCGTATCGAGTCTGTCGACGCTCGTGCCGAAGTACGTGTGGGCGGCAGCGTCCACGCCGTATGCGCCGGAGCCGAGGTAGACGATGTTGAGATAGCGCTCGAGGATCTCGTCCTTCGTATAATAGCGCTCGATCTCCATCGCCAGCAGCGCTTCCTGAATCTTGCGCGAGATCGAAACCTCGTCGTTCAGGAACAGTTTGCGCGCGAGCTGTTGCGTGATCGTGGATGCGCCCTGAAACTGCTGGTGCGTGAGGTCGGCGATGGCGGCACGCAAGATGCCTCCGAAATCGACGCCGTGGTGATAGTAAAAATTGTGGTCTTCGTTAGCGATAAAGGCGTGTTGCACGTCGAGCGGGATGCGCGCGATCGGCACCCAGACACGGTTTTCCTTATATACCGAGGCGATGAGCGTACCGTCCCGGGCGAAGATCCGCGTGGACCGGGCCGGCTGATAATCGGCCATCCGGCTGATGTCGGGCAGTTTGCGCGAATAGGTCGCCACGATACCGGCCACCGTGCCGATACCGAAGAGCACCAACAGCAGCGCGCCGATCCATATTCCGCGCCAAACGGAGCTGCGCCGCACCTTAGGCTTTCGCGTTCGCAACCGCACTCAGTACGCCGTTGACGAAGCGCCCGGAATCCTCGGTGGAAAACTTCTTTGCCAGTTCGACGGCTTCGTTGATCACCACCGGAGCGGGCGTATGCGGGCGACAACGCAACTCGAACGTTCCCATTTCAAGGAGTAAACGATCGATCGTCGGCAAACGTTCGACCGTCCACCCTTCCATGAGCGGCGCGAACGCGTTATCGGCTTCGTCCGTATAGTCGAGCGAACCGAGCACGAGATCCTTCACGAATGCGCGATGCTCGGCCGGGGCCGCATCGCCGATGATCTCGCTTAACGCATCCGCGGCGTCGCGATGTCCGACGACGATCGAGTAGAGTGCTTGCAGAGCTTGTTCGCGCCCCATGCGGCGAGATGCCACTGCTACACCCGCGCCTTGAGCAGCGAGGGTAAGAAACCGATGTCGTAGCGACCTTCGCGAAAGCGCGGGTGCGCCAAAATTTCCAGGCATTGATCGATCGTGGTATTCACGCCGTCCACAACCGTCTCGCGCAACGCCCGCTCCATGCGCGCGATCGCCGCGTCGCGCGTCTCGCCGAATGCGACGATTTTGGCGAGCATCGAATCGTAGTACGGCGGAATCGTCGCTCCGGCATAGATGTGCGTATCGACGCGGATCCCCGGCCCGCCCGGAAACACGACGTCCGCGAGCGTCCCGGCCTGCGGAGCGAAATTGTTGGACGAATCCTCCGCGTTGATACGGCACTCGATGGCGTGGCCGCGGGCCACCAAATCGCGCTGCGTGTACCCAAGCGTCTCGCCCGACGCGACGCGTATCTGCTCTTTGACCAAGTCGATGCTGTAGACCATCTCCGTGACCGGGTGCTCGACTTGGATGCGCGTGTTCATCTCCATAAAAAAGACTTGGTCGCCGCTCACGAGGAACTCGAGCGTCCCGGCGTTGCTATACCCGACGTGCTTGCAGGCGCGCACCGCCATATCGTGGAGCGCGTTGCGCGCTTTTTGCGAAAGGTTGGGCGCGGGAGCCTCTTCGATCAGTTTTTGGTGAGACGGCTTCTGCACCGAACAGTCGCGTTCGCCCAGATGCACCACGTTGCCGAACGAGTCGGCCAAGACTTGAACCTCGATGTGACGCGGATCGATGATGAGCTTTTCCATGTAGAGCCGGCCGTCTTTGAAACTCGCTTCGGCTTCGGCAGTCGCGCTCGAAAACGCGCGCTCGAGGTCCTGCTCGTTCTCGACCGTGCGCATCCCCTTGCCGCCGCCGCCGGCAGTGGCCTTGAGGAGCACCGGGTAACCGATCTTCTTCGCCGCCTTGCGCGCTTCGTCGGCCGAACTCAGAATATCGGTGCCGGGCGTGGTCGCTACGCCGGCGTCGTGCATCACGCGTTTGGCCGTCGCTTTATCGCCCATGGCGGCAATGACGCTCGGCTTTGGACCGATGAACGTGAGGCCGTGGTCGGCGCAGATCTCGGCGAAACGGGCATTCTCGGCCAGGAAACCATAACCGGGATGCACGGCGTCGCAGCCGGTGATCAGCGCCGTTGAAATGACGTTGGGAATGTTGAGGTACGACCGAGCCACCGGGCCCGGGCCGACGCAGAAGGCCTCGTCGGCTTGCCGCACGTGCAGCGACCCCCGATCGGCCTCCGAAAATACCGCAACCGTACGCACCCCTAGCTCTTGGCAGGCGCGATTGATACGCAGGGCAATCTCGCCGCGGTTGGCGATCAACACTTTTTTGAAAATCGATTTATCCTCGGTCGAGTTCGAAGAGCGGCTGGCCGTACTCCACCGGGTCGCCGTCGGTCGCGCGGATGGCGGCAACGCGACCCGCACCACGACTGCGCACCGGATTGCGGATGCCTAGTGCTTCGATATACGCTAGTTCCCGGTCGCCCTCGAGGCGTTCACCCTCGAACGGCTGAGGCCGGCACAAATGAAAGATCCCCACGAGGTCGGCCCGCACCGTATCGAGTTTCACCGGAGCGGCGGCGGTCGCGGATTCGAACTCGGACGGAAGCTCCGCGAGCCGCCCCGCGGGTACGTAGTTACGCGCGAGTTCGATCGCCTCGTGCTTGCGCTCGACCCGAACGCTAAGAAGATCGCTCGCAACAAGGGCCTGCGCTAGGACGCGCACGCGCTCAGCGAGGCCGGATAGGTGCTGCTCGTCGGACATGACCGCCTTCGTTTCGCTACGGACCTCGCCTGCCCCGCCCCGCGGGTTTGGGCACCAAGCGGCGGGCGCCGAAGGCTCGCTTGCCGGGGGCGCCACTGGTAATCGCGTAACGCCGTCGCGCTCGGAAGCCGGTAATGCGTCGAGCGCCGGCCGATAGCGATCGTCGATCTCCGCCAACGGGACGAGCACGAACCCTCGCTCGTACAGGTGCGGGTGCGGAATGCGCAACGTGGTCAGTTCCACGCTTTCGTCGTCGTAGGTGAGAATATCCAGATCGATCGCGCGCGGCCCCCAGCGCTCGCCGGGCGTGCGCCCAAGCCGTCTCTCAATCGCCTTGAGCACATCGAGCAATGCTAACGGCGTAAGATCGGTATCGAGCCGAACGACCGCGTTGATGAAGGCGGGTTGATCGATTCCACCCCACGGAGCGCTGCGATAGAGCGACGACTGCGCGCGCACCGAGCCGAGGCTCGCCAACGCGAGGATCGCATCGCGGACGCGCGCCGCCGAATCGCCGAGATTCGAGCCGATTCCGAGGTACGCTAACGCCAACGCGGATTGTCACGCTCGAGCGTGACCGACGGCGTAGCGCCATCGAGCAACGCCGGCTTCGCAATGGTGATTTGCGCGCGCCGTACGCGCGCGTCGGCGAAGACCACGTGCAGCAACTCGCCGGCGAGCCGCTCCAACAGGGCGTAGGACCGCGTGCGCACGACTTCGGCGAGCCGGCGGTGCAGGCCGGCGTAGTCCAGCGTGTCTCCCAGCACATCGGAAGCCTGGGCCGAGCGCAAATCGATCTCGAGCAGCACGTCGATATCGAACGGCTGCTCGCGATCGCGTTCTCCCGGATTCGCTCCATGGCGACCGTAGACGCGCATGCCGCGCAGCGCTATGCGGTCCACGTTGCCGGCCTCCAGCCGCGCTCGATCGCATCGCTCACCGCGATGACGTCGCGCGTCTCCGCAACGTCGTGCACCCGCACGATATCGATGCCGGCTGCAATCGCGAGCGCGGTCGTAGCGGCGGTGCCGAAGGTGCGCTCGGCGGGTTCGCGCCCGGTGAGTTTGCCAAGCGTCGATTTACGCGACGTCCCAAGGAGCGTCGGAAACCCGAGTTGCGCGAGACGCCGCAACTCGGAGAGAACTGCGATATTTTGGTCGGCCGTCTTCCCAAAGCCGATCCCCGGGTCGACGATCATCGGTACGCCGCACGACCGCCCCCGTTGCGCGGCGTCGCGCAGCGCCGCTACCACGTCGTCCATCACGTGACCGTCGTAACGCGTGCCGTGCTGATTGTGCATGGCCACGAAAGGCGTGGCGCATTCGACCGCAACGGCCAGCATGTCGTCCGGCGCGCCCCAAACGCAGTTGATGATGTCGGCACCCGCCGCGCACGCGGCCTTTGCCACCGCCGGCTTGTACGTATCGATCGAAATCGGAGCGTTCGGTAGTGCCGAGCGCACGCCTCGGATCACCGGCAGGACGCGAGCGAGTTCTTCTTCCACGTCCAGTAGCGTGTGGCCGGGACGGGTCGACTCACCGCCGATATCTAAGATGTCCGCGCCACGCTCCCATTGGCCGATCGCACTCGCGACCGCGAGTTGCGCGTCCTCGATTCCATCGCCCGAGAACGAGTCGGGGGTGACGTTGACGATCGCCATGAGATAGGTTCGGGTGCCCCAGTCGAACGTCGTGTCGCGAACGCGGAGCGGCTCGCGATTAGACACGCGCCGTCTCGAAATCGAGAACGTGTTCGAACCACCACGCTCGCAACGTCGCGACGATGAACGTCGACCCCGTTACGACCACGACGTCGTCACTCTTGGCCGAACGTCTCGCGACGGCCAAGGCTTCGACCGGATCGTCGATCGCGCGGCCCCAAGCCCCGATCGATTCCGCAATCGCCGCTAGCCCCATCGGCCGCATCGCCTCCCGCCCCGCGGTGGCGAACGTCGTAAAAATGAACGATGCCCCGGCCGAAGCGAACGCGCGCAAGATCTGCTCCGCATCCTTACTCTGACCGATGGCGATGACAAAATGGAAACGCCGCCCGGGAAATCGCTCTTGCAGCGACATCGTCAGGTGTTCGGCTTTCTCAGCGTTGTGTGCGATGTCGAACACCACACTCGGATGTCCGCTGAAGAGTTCCATGCGGCCCGGAATCGCAAGGTGAGCGAACCCGGTCTCGATCGCCTCGATGCTTGGACGCAGGTTTGCCTCGAGAGCCTCCAAAGCCACGATCGCCGTCGCGGCATTTGCGCGTTGAAACTCTCCCAGTACCCGGAGCGCGATCTCGTAGCGTCCGCGCGCCGTCGTGACGTTGAAACGCTGCCCGGCGCGCGCGGACTCGTAATTCTCGACGGTCGCCGCTTGGGCGACGCGCACGATCGGCGCCCCGACTTCGCGCGCATGCGCTTCGATCACGGCAAGCGCCTTCGGGTCTTCGACCGCGACCACGAGCGGAACGTTCGGTTTCGCGATTCCGGCCTTTTCGCGCGCGATCTCTTCGATCGTGTCGCCCAGGACGTCCATGTGGTCGAAACCGATCGAGGTGATGACGCCGACCTGCGGGACGATGACGTTCGTCCCATCGAGAGAGCCGCCCAGGCCCACCTCGATTGCGGCGATATCGACCCGCTCCCGTGCAAAATAACAGAACGTCAACGCAAGAAGCGTCTCGTAATAGGTCGGGCGACCGTGCGCCTGCGTCGTCCGCTCGATCGCAGGCATCATCTCGTCGAGCAATGCCGCAAAACGCTCCTCCGAGATCGCGACGCCGTCGATGCGCGCGCGCTCCGTCATGGAGCGAAGGTGCGGCTTGGTATGCAAGCCGACGCGCATGGCGCCGGCTTGGAGCGCGGCGGCAATCATCGTCGACGTCGAGCCCTTCCCGCTGGTACCGGCGACGTGCACGCTGAGAAACGCGCGCTGGGGGTCGCCGAGTTCGCGCATGAATGCGTGCATGCGCTCGAGACGGTACGGTAGCCGGCGTGAGATCGTTTCGTTGATGGTGCCAAGCAGATACTGCTCCGCTTGGCGGAACGACATGGTCATCCGTCGATCACGTCGCCGCGGAGCAGCTCGAGCGCGTGCGGCAGAACCGGAAGGATCACGTCGAGCGACTCGGCGACCGCCTTGGGGCTGCCCGGCAAATTGACGATCAAGGTTCGGTGACGCACGCCGGCGATCGCTCGCGAGAGCATCGCGGTGCGAACGATCTGCACCGAGGCGGAGCGAATGGCCTCGGCGATGCCCGGCACCTCGTAGTCCAGAATCGCGGCAGTGGCCTGCGGCGTTCGATCGCGCGGTCCAAGGCCGGTCCCGCCGCTGGTGAGCACCAGGACCGCACTTCCCCGATCGGCGATGTCGATCAACGCAGCCTGAAGCGACCCTGGGTCGTCCGGAAGCACGAGCTCGCGCACGATATCGTAGCCGCCGGCGAGCCGCTCGCGCATGACCGGAATGCACGCGTCGGCGCGCCGTCCGTCGGCGGCGCGGTCGGAGAGTACGATCAACGCCACGGTAAAGCTCATGCCGGCGCGAGCCAATGGCCGCTCTTCCCGCCGGTTTTTTCGAGCAGCCGGACCGATTCGATGCGGATGCCCTTGTCCATCGCCTTACTCATATCATAGATGGTCAGCGCGGCCACGCTGGCGGCGACCATCGCTTCCATCTCGACGCCGGTCTGCGCGCTGGTGATCGCCTCGGCCACGATCCGCATCGTAGTGTCGTCGAGCCAGTCGATCCGCACGTCGACGCGGGCGAGCGGCAGCGGATGGGCAAGCGGAATTAAGGCCGCAGTTTGTTTGGCAGCCATGATGCCGGCCAACTGCGCGGTGACGAAAGCGTCACCCTTGGGAAGCGTCGACTCTCGCAGCACCGTCGCGGCCTGGGGGCTCATCCGTACGCGAGCCTCGGCGCGCGCTGTGCGCGTCGAGACGGCTTTGCCCGAGACATCGACCATGGAAATGCTGCCGTCGGTTAAAATATGTGAGGGTTTCTGCACGGCAATATGTAAAGCGCGGTAGTTAATGACGCTATTCCAGGACACCGGCGGCGATCCTCGGGCGACGGCTGCCCGATTAGCCGACGTCCTCGCGTGGTATGGGGCGGTGGGCGATGCCGCTTGCGGCAACCCGAGCGGCTTCGCACTTCGCAAAGCGGCTCTCGGTGCGGCTCTGGCAGAAACCGTGAGCCCCGACGAAAAGGAACGCCCCGCCATTGCGTTCGCCGGACTGTTGCACGCGATCGGTGCCATCGGGAACGCGGCCTTTAAAAAGGGCGGCGATCGGCTCTCCGAACGTTTGGCGCGCATCGAGGCCTGGGACGTTCCCGCGCAGGGAGCGCGAATTTGCGCCGCAATGGGCGCACTCCCCGAGGCCACGCCGGACATCGTTCGCTGGCAAGCCGAATGTTGGGACGGCACCGGATTCCCCGATCAGTTACGCTGGCACGGCATACCGCGCTCGGCGCAGTGCCTGTTGCTGGCGGACGTTTTTCTGCGAGCCGAAGATCCCGACGACGCCCTCGCCACGGTCTACCTCCGAAGCGGGCGTTCGTTCGGCCCGGATACGGCCCGGGCATTCGCTTCGTGGTTTCATCTCAACGGCGGAAACGCTCCCGCACCGGTGCTTCCGATCGATGCGCTAGCGGCCGCACCCGGCGACGATCTCGCCCTGTTGGATGCGATCGCCGGTCGCGTCGATGCGCACAACGGCGTGCCGGGACGCTGGCAACGCGTTCACGCGCTTGCCGATGCCACCGCAGCGATCGTCGGTGTCGACGCCGCGCAGCGCGCGGCCCTCGGCCTTGCCGCGCGCCTCTATGGCGCGGGCGAGCTCTACTGCACCGACGTCGAGGACGCTCAGTTCGATCCGCTCGCCCGCATGGGCATCGACGAGCGCGCGAAGAACGCCGGCGCGGCGGCAGACCTCATCGCTGACAACGCCACGCTCGGCCACGTCGCGGAGATCCTTCGGGCACGCGCGGAATGGTACGACGGTACCGGAAAGCCCGCCGGCATGAAACACGGCGAGATCCCGGCCGGCTCGCGCGTCCTGGCCGCGACGATCGCCTTCGATACGCTCCACGAGGGGCGTTCGTCTCTGCGCTCGGAGCGCGGCGCGCCGATGCAACGCATCGACACCGCCATCGGCACGCAATTCGACCCGCTGGTCGTACGCGCACTCTTAACGGCCACCAAGGCGCACGCATGATCGAGCTCCCCGAACGCACTAGGCGCGTCTCTCCGTCGCGATTGCTCGAATTGCTGCAGCGTTACGATTGCCACAGCTTGGTCGATCCGTTTATGGGTCTGCCCACGCACCTCAACTACCTCAAGCGCCACGGCATCTCGGTGCACGGCGGCGATCTTCTCGAGTGGTTCGTCCGCGTCGGCGAAGGGATCGTGGTCAACGACCAGACGATTCTGCGCGATAGCGAGGTCGCCGAAATCGTCGAGATGCTACCGGGGCGGATCTACTCCGTGGACATGTTCAAAGCGTGGGAAGGGGTATTCTTCACCGAAGAGCAGTGCGTCTATCTCGGCGTCTGGCACGATAACGTCCGGAATCTCCGCAGCGACGGGCAGACCGGGCTAGCCATTCTGGGTTTGTGGCGCGCATTTTGTTACTGGCTGCAAAAAACGCAGAACCCCGACGACATGCAGGACATTCAGCCGAGCGAACTCGCGTGGACGTACATCCGCGACACCGAGTGCGTGGTAGGCACCAACCTGCGCCGCAACACGGTTCGCCAGGGCGACGTCCTCGCGACGCTGGGCGCGCAGCGCGCCGACGCACTCTTTCTCGCGCCGCCCGCGCGCAATTCGTTCCGCAGCGCGGACGCGCGCATCTGGATGTGGGAAGCGTGGTGGCAGGGCAATCCCTACTTCAACATCGAGCACGCGTACCGCGACTCGCTCTTAGGTGCGCGTGCCTCGGAGATCCCGGCGTATTCTCGCGCGCTCTCGAACATTCTCGCGCAAGCGGACGACTACCGCACCATCATCGTACAGACCACCCAGAACCGGCTGGGTGATTTCGAACCACTCGTGCGCAACGCGCGCCCGCACGTTGAGATCGTCGCGCCGCACCCCTACGAGATCTATCTGATCGCGACGAAATAGCCGCTCCGCTTTAGTGACGCGCGGGGGCTTCCTGGAATCGGGCCCAGACCAGGCAAAGCAGGCTCAATATCCATGCCACCACCAAGTGCGAAACGTGGTGCGCGTGCGTGGTCCCGGATTTCGTCAAGAAGTTGATCGAACCCAAGCCGTAGAGTAATCCGATGATGAAAAAGAACGCGGCCAACACGAATGCCAGAATTTTCACGTTAGAACTCCCATGCGCGCGAGCACGAAGCACGTCACGCCGACGATGAGGCAATACCAACCGAACGGCCGAAGATCGTTCGATTTGAAGTACCGAGT
>Ga0207416_1001065_pt1 | contig 39505 bp, 33 predicted proteins | sample PaiPotPPM11metaG_FD_184107 | JGI IMG/M metagenome (GOLD analysis project Ga0207416, IMG submission 184107) | Iron sulfur acid spring bacterial and archeal communities from Banff, Canada, to study Microbial Dark Matter (Phase II) - Paint Pots PPM... ...
CAGCCAGGGAATGCGCGGCGCTATCAATAAGGTTATTGAACTCCGTACCTCCCTGCCCGACACGTGGTACCCCCAACAATTTTACAACCAGGCGAATCCGCGCGCGCACCGCGAAGGGACAGCAGCAGAAATCTGGGACGAGACCGCGGGCGCGGTCGATATGGTAGTGATCGGCGTCGGCACGGGCGGCACGCTGACCGGCGTGGCTGAGGGACTGCGCGCTCGCAAGCCATCGCTGGAGGTGATCGCCGTCGAACCTGCCGCCTGCGCCGTTCTCTCCGGCGGGCGGCCCGGCCCGCATCGCATCGAGGGCCTGGGCGCTGGCTTCCGCCCCGATACGCTCAGAGTTGATCTGATCGATGCCATTGTACCCGTCAGCGACGAAGACGCCATCAGGACGGCCATCCAGATCATGGAGCAGGAGGGATTGTCCGTTGGCATCAGCAGCGGAGCCGCCGCCTGGGCCGCGCTGCAAGAGGCGCGCAAAGAACACAATCGCGGCAAAGTCATCATGACGATCTTCCCCAGCGCCGCCGAACGCTATCTGCATACTGCCCTCTTCGACGACCTGCGCAAAAATCCGCTGTGAAGCGATGTGGCGGCGCAATTCATTGTGCCAGTCAGCAGCAAGGGCGATTCAGGCGCAATGAATTGCGCCGCCACACCTTGCGCCGCCACATCTTGCGCCTTCTCAAGCATTCAATAGCACGGCGAAAACAACCTGCACGGGAGCGTGGCCGGGCTGGCGAATGACCAGCGTGATATTCCACAGGCCAAACATCGAGAAGGCTCTATCCGCTGGGAAGACGGCGCGATATGTTGGCTGCCCGCCGCTCATGGTGGCCTGCGCCGTTCCCATATTCATCACCTGCATAGCGGTTGTGGCCGTGACCTGGGCGTTTTCAACAGGCTTGCCGCTTTGTATATCGGTCAGCGTCGCCAGCACGGTATTGGCAAACTGGACCCTGGCCGGAGTGACCTCGAGCGTGACCGAGAGGTTGCCGGCGCGCCTGGTTTGCGTGACGGTGCTGCTCGCCGTGGGCGAAGACGCGGCAACAGGAGACGGGGGATTGTTTGTCCCTGGCAGCGTGTTGGGATTGGACGCAGCCGCGAAGGCCAGCAGCGCGGAGCAAAGCAGCACAACCGCGCCGAGCCACGATGAGAGCATAAAGAGGCGTCTCAGGTCGCGCGCCGTCCGCTCCAGCGCCGATTGGCGCACGCGCCGAGCCGGTAATTCGGCATCGACGACGGGCAAGAGCGCCGCCTGCCTGGCGATGCGCGGGCGCAGCGCGAACAGCGCGTAGCCGCCGAGAGCCAGCATCACCACGATCAGCAGCCATTGCGCAAGCTGAACCTGCCCCTGAGAACTCGCGGCAAATTGCGCGATCGTACCCGGAAATGACTCTGACAGGTAGATATTGCTGACAAGCAAGACGCCCGCGACGCCGAGCAGCAGGGGATACAGGCGGCGCAAAAGCGCGATGAGCGTTTCAGCGTGCCGGTCTGGCTCAACGCTGCGCAAAAGCGGCAGCAGAACGTAGGCCAGGTAGGATAGGCTGCCGAACCAGGTTAGCAGCGCGGCCAGCGAGAGCCACGTCAGCGCCGCCTCGCTGACCGTGCTGGCGGCGTTGGAGAGAACGAGGGTAAGCAGGATCAGCCCGGCCAGGATCAGCCCGGCGATGGCAGCGGGACGCCGCCTGTATCTCACCCACCAGGGCAGAGCCGCCGCGAGTACGATCAGGCCCATGCGCGCCAGCCAGAGCGGGCCGTAAGGTGGGGTGAGGAGGATGCGCGCCGCGGCGGCGGGAGCGGGCGTCGCCGTGACCTGCGCGGCGCGCAAGATCAGCGCGACGATGTTTCCCACGAAGAGCGCGGCCAGGCAGAGCCAGTGGAGCGGGCGCGTCTGCCGTTTGGCGCGCGCGAGCAGCGTTGAGACGCGCCCGACGCCATCCAGCGCCACGCCTTCGCAGACAAGCATCCCGATCCAGAAGGCCAGCGCCAGCAGTACCAGCCATTCCCAGGCCAACGCCAGCGCGCTTATGGAATCGAGCGTAAAGAGCGCGGCGCTCTGTGGCTGTAACAGTAGTGCGCCAGCCAGAGCGATACCGCCTTGTCCGCTGCTGAGAATGATGCTTCCTGGTGTCATATGTTCCGCCTGCCCGGCATCCCCACGCGATGCCGACACCTGTCTTTCACGAATTCGATGGCAATTCGTGCCAATGCAGATTGTACATCAGGCGTTATATCAGCGCAACCGCCAGGGCAAGCTCGCCCTCTACGACGCAACCACACGAGCCGAACCGTATATGGTAGGGGCAATGCCTTGCGCTTGCCCTGGCCGGTGGGGACTTGCCCAACCATGCTGGATTTGGTACACTGTTGTCAGATAATGCCCTACGAAACGAAGGACAGAGGATCAATGCGAGCAATTGACGATGGCAGCGCGAAATACGCGGCAGTGTGTCGCACGTTACTGGCGTGGAAACAACTGCCGGAAAGCGATCTCGCGCGCATGTTGCGCCGCTATTTCCTCGTGACCGACGATTTTCGCGAGATGGAGGACCAGGGCTATCTGACCATGACGTTTGTCGGCGATGAATACCTGATCAGCATTACTACGCTGGGCCGCCTCTGGCTGGAACAATATGACGCGAAGGAGCAAAACCATGCCTCATGAGGAAGATGAATCCTACCCCTATGCCGCTATCGGCACTGACGAAGCCAGGCAGATGATCGACGCCGGCGCGCGCGTGATTGATGTGCGCCAACCGGATGAATGGCAGCGCGGCCACATTGCCCAGGCCACGCTCGTTCCGCTCAACGGCATCTATTCTTTTGGCAAAGCCTTGCAAGACCTGGGCCTGCCAGAAGAAGAAGACGTGATCTTCGTCTGCGCGTCAGGTCAGCGCAGCGCTTCCGCTTCCGAGATTGCCCTCGTCGCCGGTTTCAAGAAGGTTCATAACCTGGCGAACGGCATGAATGGCTGGATGATGCGCCGCTATCCCGTCGAACGCTAATCGCGGGCGCGCTGATGAATGTTCACAAAAGACATCGCTTCACATCCACATGATAATCAACCGTGATAAAGGAGAGAACGTATGCCACTGCTGGAAGGAAAAAAGGCTCTTATTTTCGGCATCGCCAACCATCGCTCGATTGGCTGGGCCATCGCGCAGTCCCTGGCGGCTGAAGGCGCGCAACTGGCTTTCGCGTACCAGGAGCGCATGGAAAAATACGTGCGCGAGCTGGCCGCGAAGATTCCCGGCACGGAAGTCATGGAGTGCGACGTGCAGAGCGACGAGCAACTGGATAGCGCGTTTGCCAGGGCGGGCGAAATCTTCAACGGCGAGCTTGACATTGTGATCCACTCCGTCGCCTTCGCACCCCCGCGCGAATTGGAGAACCCGTTCATCGAGACGACGCGCGAGGGCTTCCATACCGCCCTCGATATCAGCGCCTACTCCCTGATCGCCATGGCGAAACGCGCCAAACCGCTGCTGGCCGCGCGCGGCGGCGGCAGCATTCTCACCCTCACCTACATGGCAAGCGAGCGCGTCATGCCCAAGTACAACGTGATGGCCGTCGCCAAAGCCGCGCTTGAATGCAACGTCCGCTACCTGGCCTTTGAGCTGGGCGAGCAGAACATCCGCGTCAACGCCATCTCCGCCGGGCCGCTCAACACGCTGGCCGCGCGTGGCGTCTCCGGCTTCACGCAGTTCCGCGAACACATGGGTACGATGGCTCCGCTGGGCCGCAACATCGAGCAGAAGGACGTCGGCGACGCCGCGCTTTTCCTGTGCAGCCCGCTCGCCCGCAATATCACCGGCGAAATTCTCTTTGTCGATGCCGGGTACAATATTATGGGGGCATAGAAGCGTAATTAGAACGTATTAGTTAGAACATAGTAGAAGAAATGACCCTGGAGGGAGCAGGGATGTGATGTCCACATCTTCAGAGGCTCAGCAACAACAGAATATCTTTATCGGGCCGGGCTTGAGCCTGTTCAAGCGCGTTGTGACCGGCGCCGGCGTCTTCATCATCGCGACCATTGTGATCCTGATCGCCGTTCGCGAGGGTGTGCCAGCCGTGGGCAGTACGATTGTGGCGCTGCTCTTTATCGGCGGCTTTGTCCTCTACCTGCGCATTATCGCACCCGTCCCTTTTACAATTGAGATTGGGCCGCAGTCCGTAATCAAGCGCAGCCGCGGCGGCGAGGTCATCGAGGTGCGCTGGGAGCGCGTGACGCGCATCAAAGAGGAATTTTTCCCTAACGGCAAGCGTATCGGCATCATTGTCTATCGCAATCCCGCGGCGCCGCAGGAAAAAGCCAAAGCCTGGGCCGTTTATCGCGACGACGTCGAAGATATCGATGCCCTGGCCGCCGCGCTCAAACAGACCATGCCGGAAACGGCGCAGTGGCAGAGCGAAACGGTGCATGAATAACATATGCGCAATGAATTGCTGGCGTGGTTCGCGCGCGAGGGCTTGTTGCTGCAACAGGTGGTGACAGCGCCTCGTTGCCTATCCCCCGGACAGGGCTGCCCGGTGCATGACGAGGTGAAGATCGCCGTCAAAGCGCCGGTGATCGCCCTGAGCCACGCCGACTGTGATGTACGCGAATGCCCTGACCCGGCGCTGTTCGGCTACCCGGAGTCCAGCCTGGACCTGATGACGCTGGACGATATGCACCAGTTCGTCTATCAATGGCTGGAGTGCGCGGTGCAGGCCGGTATGGGACGCTGCTTCGTCTGCAACAAAGTCCTGGATACGAGTGGCGTTAAGCCCTGGGACGCCGTTTTCGTGACCACGGACATCTATTGCTGGCTGCTGGTGCATTTCGACTGCAAACGCTATCTCAGCCGCGATCTCAAGGGGCGCCACCCGTTTGAGATCACGCCGCAGCCGCCCGAATTTTTCGATCTGCGCGTATGATATTATACATGTGGCTGCTGGAACTGTGGCGGCGCACAGCCTCTCCGGGAGAGAAGTAATAATTGCGCCGCCACAGTTCCAGCAGCCACATTCCAGAGGAAACTATTATGGATAAAACCCAGATCGCCGCGATGCTGGAAGATATCGCCACCTTGCTCACATTGCAAGAGGGCAGCAACCCGTTCGAGGTGCGCGCCTACGAGAAGGCCGCGCAGGCCGTCAATGGGCTGGATGGCGATATCGAGCAATTGACGCGCGCGGGCAAGCTGAAAGGCACGCCGGGATTGGGTGCGACGATCATCAAGCGCGTCGAAGAGGCCGTCGAGAGCGGCCACATAGCCTTTTTTGATGAACTGCGGACCAGCACGCCGCAGATCAAGCTCGATATGCTGCGCATTCAGGGCGTGGGGCCGAAGAAGATCAATGCCATTTACGACAACCTGCACGTCAGCAGCATCGCCGAATTGGAGCAGGCATGCCGCGAGGACAAAGTCGCGCACCTGCCCGGCTTCGGCAAGAAGACACAGGACAATATCTTGCAGGGCATCGCGTTTTTAGCACAGCACGCCGGTCGCTACCTCTATCCCGTCGCCGAGCAGGAGGCCGAGGGCATCCGCGCCGCCCTGGCGACGCTGCCGCAGGTCGTGCGTTTGCAGGTGGCGGGCAGCCTGCGCCGCCGCCGCGAGACCATCGGCGACATCGACGTGGTGATGAGCGTGTCCGACGACGCGGGCGACGCTGCGCGCCGCGCCATCATGGATTTCTTCACCAGTCAGCCGTCGGTGCAGGCCATCACGGGCAAAGGCGAGACTAAATCGAGCGTCGTTTTGCGCAGCGGCATCAACATGGATCTGCGTGTCGTCAAGGATAGCCAGTTTCCCTACACGCTGCACCATTTTACCGGTTCCAAAGAGCATCATATCCCCTTGCGGCGGCGGGCGCAGAGCATGGGTATGACCATCAACGATTACGGCCTCTTCAAAGAAACGCCGTCTGGCCTGGAGCTTGTCCCCTGCCAGAACGAGTCCGACATCTACGCCGCGCTCGGCATGGCCTACATTGAGCCGGAACTGCGCGAAGATATGGGCGAGATCGAGGCCGCGGCGGCGAGAACGCTGCCCGCGCTGGTCGAGGAGCGTGACTTGCGCGGCGTGCTGCACGTCCATTCTACATGGAGCGATGGCAAAAATACGATCCGTGAAATGGCCGAGGCATGTGTCGCGCGCGGCTTCGCTTACCTGGGCATGACCGATCACAGTAGATTCGCGGCCTATGCCAATGGCCTCTCGGAGGACGCGCTGCGCCGCCAGGGCGCAGAGATTGATCGCCTGAACGAAGAGTTCGCGGGCCGCCTGCGTATCCTGAAGGGGACAGAATGTGATATTCTAAAAGATGGATCGTTGGATTATGCCGACGATGTGCTGGCGGGACTGGATTTTGTGGTGGCGTCGATCCACAGCAATTTCAATTTGCCGGCGGAGGAACAGACGCGGCGGATGCTGCACACCATTGCGAATCCCTATGTCAGTATCATCGGCCATCCTACCGGGCGTGTATTATTAGAAAGGGAGGGGTACGCGCTGGACATGGATGCGGTGATCGATGCCGCTATTGAACATGGCGTGTGCATCGAGATCAACGCCAGCCCGTCGCGACTCGACATGGATTGGCGGCTGGTGAAGCGCGCGCGCGACAAGGGCATGAAGATTCCCCTCAATCCCGATGCCCACAGCATAGCCGGGCTGGGCGACATGCGCTTTGGCATCGGCAGCGCGCGCAAGGGCTGGCTGCGCGCCAGCGATGTTTTGAATGCCATGCCGGCAGAAGACCTGCTGGCATTCTTTCGTACCCAACGAAATCGTCGTGGTACATAAACCGTAGGGGCGCGGGCTTGCCCCGCCCTCCATGAAGGGTAATAGCCAATTACAATACCTGATCATTGGGCGGGGCAAGCCCGCGCCCCTACGGGATAGGTGAAATGAGGAATACAACTATGGCAGAGAAAATAGAATTAACCGTTGCCCGCCGCGAGGCGATAGGCAAAGCCGCGAAACGCTTACGCAAAGCGGGCATCATCCCCGCCAATATCTTCGGACACCACGAGCCGTCGCTGGCGATCCAGCTTGAAGCCGCCGCCTTTGATCGCGTGCGCCGCTTGCATGGCGCGCGCGGCATCATCTCCCTGCGCGTGGCCGGCGAGCGCCACCCGCACACGGTGCTGATTCGCCACGTCGAGCGCGATGCCATCTCCGGCAAAGTGCTGCACATCGACTTCTTCCGCATCAGCCTGAGCGAGCGCGTGGTGATGAAAGTGCCGCTGCATCTCATCGGCGAAGCCCCGGCGGTGAAGGACGAAGGCGGCGTGCTGCTGCACCTGCTCGATGCGCTTGAGCTTGAGTGCCGCGCCTCCGACATTCCCGAAAATATCACCGTGGACATCTCATCGTTGGCCGCCATCGATGATATCATCTACGCGAAAGACGTCTCGCTGCCCGCGAACTTTACCTTGATCACCAATCCTGACGAACCCATCGCCAAGGTTGCCGCGACGCGCGCCGAAATCGTCGAAGTGCAGGAGACGGAGGCGGAAACGCCTGCCGCCACAACGGAAACCGGCGCGGCAGCCCCATAATATCGCTGAAGAGAGGCGGCGATGTCCCTGTGAGCATCGCCATAACAATGCTATGCGCATCATGATCGTCACCGATCAATATCCGCCGCAAGTCGGCGGAGTGCCGAATGTCACTCATGGCCTGGCCCACGACTTCGCTAATCGTGGGCACCAGGTGTGGGTTGTCGCACCCAGCGCGGGGGCGCGCGATAATCACCTTCTCGAAGAGAATGTGCGGGTCTATCGCTTTTCTTCCTTCCCCTGGCCGACTTACGCGGACCTGCGCATCTCTTTCTTGCCTTTCGTTCCGGTGCGCAATCTCTTGAAGAAGACCGATCCGCACATTATACACATCCACTCCCCCGTGGTGCTGGGCAATATCGCGCAAATGCTGGCCGGCGGCCTGCGCAAGCCCGTGGTGGTCACAAACCACTACCTGCCCATCAACATCAGCCGCACGCTCTCCAACGATCCTGTTTTCAGCAAGCCGTTCAGTGGGATCACGTATAGCTACCTGGTACAGTTTTATAATCGCTGCGAATACGTCACCTCTCCCACGGTGACCGCCCTTAACTTGCTGTACGAACATGGGCTGCGCGCCCCGGCGGGGGTGATCTCGAACGGCATCGACCTCAAGAAATTTGCGCCCGGCGAGCGTGACGAGGAAGTGTTGCGCCGCCATCGCCTGCCCACCGATTGTCCCATCGTTCTGCACGTGAACCGTTTAAGCGAGGAGAAGCGCATCGATGTGTTAATCGAGGCCATCGCGAGAACGAAGAGCAATACGCATGTCGCGCTGGCCAGCACCGGCCCGGCGGAGCCAGAGTTGCGCGCGCTGGTCGAGCGGCTCAACATTCGCGACCGCGTCTCGTTTCTGGGCTACGTCACCGATGCCGACTTGCTCGCCCTGCGCCGCTCTGCCACCCTGTTCGCTATTCCTTCAGAGGCGGAACTGCAAAGCCTCGCCACGATGGAGGCCATGGCCTGCGCCCTGCCGGTGATCGCCGCCAATTCCTACGCCCTGCCCGAACTGGTGCATCACGAAGAGAACGGTTTCCTCTTCCAGCCCGGCAACAGCGCGGAACTGGCCGCGTACATCGATACACTCGCGCGCGACGAGGAGCTGCGCCGCAAGATGGGCGCGCAGAGCTTGCAGATCATCGCCAAACACGACCGCGCGCTCGTGCTGGAGCAATGGGAGTCGCTCTACCGCCGCCTCTCGCTCGAATTTATCGAGGCCAAAGATCGCAAAGCAAAGATGCGCATAGCGCGCAAGCGCACCAGCTATGTCGCACGCGCCACTCGCGCATAGTGCGCACGGGGGAGTTGCTGGTCGATCCCCGCATCTTAGAAGATTTGTAGGAAATATTCGCAATGAAATCGGGGACCTGGCAGATAAAACCTGCCAGGTCCCCGATTTCATTGCTCATTCCTCTCTGTAGCATATTCCGCTTTCTCCATTCTACAAAGAAGTCCCAAGTTTTGGGCAAAAGGATATTTAGAATATAACATACAAGTTTTTATCGAGCGTTTTATAAAAAATGGCCATATTGACAATGCATATAATACTTACTACAATGCGCTGGGGAGAGATATATTTTCCCCGATCTCTTTTGTAGGAGTGTAACTATGCCATTGGGGGATACATGGCAAGGCTATTCACCGGAACAACTGCTGCTCGAACGCTTCCGCATCACCACCGGCTTTCACGCGGGGCAGCGAGAGATCATTGAACAACTGGCGCAGAGCAAGCGCATCCTGGCGATTCAACGCACAGGCTGGGGCAAATCGCTCTGTTACCAGGTAGCGAGCCTGTATTATCCACATCTCACGCTCGTTTTTTCTCCGCTCAAGGCGCTGATGCGCGACCAGTGCCAGCGCTGCAACGATGCGTACGCGATAGTGGCGGCGATAGTCAGTTCGGATTTTAGCGACGAAGAGAACAGAGCCACGCTGGAGCAGGCGATAGCGGGCAACCTCAAGATACTGTTTCTCGCGCCCGAACGCCTGAACAACTTGCTCTGGCAAAGCTACGTGCAGAAGATGCGCATCAGCATGATCGTGATCGATGAAGCGCACTGCATCTCAACGTGGGGACACGATTTCCGTCCGGATTATCGCCGCATTGTGCGGCTCGTGCAAGCGTTACCGGCGCGAATGCCTATCCTGGCGCTCACCGCGACGGCCAACCGGCGCGTCGAGGATGATATTCTCCAGCAGATTGGCAGTATCACCCAGGTCATGCGCGGCACGATGCAGCGTCCCAACCTGTATTTGAACGTCGAGACGCAGAGCGGCGACCTGGCCAAACTTGGCTACCTGGCGGCGATTTTGCCGCACATTCCCGGCTCCGGCATCGTTTATACAACAACAAGGCATGATGCCGAAATGGTCGCGGCATTCTTGCAGCAGCAGGGCGTCAGCGCCGACTATTATCACGCGGGGCGCGGCGACGATATGCGGCAGGCGCTCGAACAGGGATTGATGGCGAATCGCTACAAAGTCATCTGCTCAACGAACGCCCTGGGTATGGGCATCGACAAGCCGGATATCCGCTTCGTTATTCATTACCAGATACCCGCGTCGCCGATTCACTATTACCAGGAGATGGGCCGCGCCGGGCGCGACGGCAAAGTGGCGTGGTGCGTACTGCTCTATGATCCGGCGGACCTGGAGATACAGCGCCACTTTATCGAGAGCGCGAAACCGGCAGGCAGGCACTATGACGCGGTTCTCGCGCTGCTGCGGGCAGCGCCGCAGGGCATGGGTCTGTACGATGTCATGCTGGCAACGGGACTGCCGCAAACGGCGGTACGCAACATCCTGGCCGACCTGGAAGAGCAAGGCTTTCTTGAACATGACGCGAAAAAGCGCCAGCACAGGGCTACGAGGAGCCTGGGACAGGTGGATTACATGGCGTATGATATCCTGCGCGAGCAGAAATTGCAAGAACTACATGGGATGCGGGACTACACACAGTGCAATGGCTGCTACATGGAGTATCTCACCACCTACCTGGGCGACGAGCCAGACTCTGCTTGCCGGTCATGCGGCCATTGCCGCCCCAGCAATTTTCCGGGAATCAGGCCGTCAGAAAGAACACTGGTAACAACGGCCCATTTTCTGGAAGAGGACTTTTTGCCGCGTATCGAGAAGCGCGGGACGAAGACGGAGACCGCCCACGAGGCCGGTTGGGCGCTCGCCTATCACAGCAAGAGCCGCCTGGGAAAAATGGTGCGTGCCAGCAAGTACGAGGAAGCCGGGCCGTTTGCCTTGCACCTGGTGTACCGGGCCGTGGAGGTGATTCGCGCCCGCTACCCAATCGCGGAGATCAATGGTATAGTAAGCGTGCCGCCGACCAGAAGCGGCGCGCTGGTAGAGACATTCGCGCGCCAGGTGGCCGCGCAATTGGACATTGCATACCTGTCGGCGCTGGTGAAAGTACGGACAACGCGGGAGCAGAAAGAATGCACGAACTGGCGGCAAAAGTCGAAAAACGTCGAAGGCGCGTTTGCCGTGCGCGCGCCCGAACAGATCGCCGGTCGCACTTTGCTGCTGATCGACGACATCTACGACTCCGGCTATATGCTGCGCGAGATCGGGCAAATATTGATGCAGGCCGGGGTGCTGGCCGTCTACCCATTCGCAATCACCAAAACGGCCCATTCGGATGACCAATAACGGGCAACATGTGGCAGCATATCAAGGTTGGCAGAATACCGGGCAGGAAGTGAGGGACACGATGGATTTGCGCGAGCAAGCCTGCTGGCTCTTGTTGGCGTTCGAGAGCGGGTTGAACACACGTATCGTCAACTCGATCCTCTTGCTATGGTGCAAAGAACTGGGCCGCACGCTGGACGATTTCTTCGCCGCGGAGGCCGGGGAATGGAGTGCAACTTGCCAGCTCAGCCCGGAGATCATTGAGAAATTGGAGCAGGCCAGGGACAGGCTGGTCGGGCAGATTTTTCTCGCGGAACAGTTGCAGCACGAACAGATCGGGATGCTGACCGTGCTGGATTCAGCGTATCCCGCGTTGCTGAAAGATGCCCTGAGCCGGAGTCACATTCCGCCGGTACTCTTCTACGCGGGCGACCTGGACATACTCAAGCGGCAGGCTATCGCCATCATCGGCTCGCGCAGCGCCAGAGAAGACAGCCTGGCTTTTACCAGAGCCGTGGCGCAGCGCCTGGCGGTCGGCGGGACGAACGTGATCAGCGGCTACGCGCGCGGCGTGGATCGCGCGGCATTCGATGGGGCCATTGGCAGCGAAGACGGACATACCACCGTCGTTTTGCCGCAGGGTATCCGCACGCTGAGCGGCGCGCAAATGCACGCGCTGCAGCCGCAGATTGCGGCGGGGCGCGTCCTGCTGCTCAGCCAGTTCGGCCCGGATGCCGGGTGGCTGATGAGCCGCGCCATGGAACGCAACAACGTGGTCACAGGCCTGGCGCAGATCGTGATCGTGGCCGAGTCCGATAGCAAGGGCGGCACGTGGGAGGGCGCGACCAGCGCGTTGAAGCACGAGCGGCGCGTGTATGTGCGCCAGCCGGGAGGCGGCAAAGTGCCGGTCGGCAACCAGTTATTGCTGGAAAAAGGCGGACTGCCCCTACCCTGGCCGGTCGCTGATCTTGATGATGTTCTCTCGCCTCTTTTGCGAGCCAGCCAGAACATGCGCGCGCAACAGGAGCAAAAGACAGAGCAGCCCAGTCAGTTGTCTTTGCTTTCGCTGCCCGAAGCATAATATTTTGTTCTCGTCACCGATGATCGTTATATCTATTGAGGCATATCAGATGTTCATGTGATCCAACATCCTGATGGATCGTTCGTAAAGATGATGGGTTACGTTGTGAGATATACTGATAGCGCCTGTATCGCGTAACATCGATCAATGGAATCATACTCTATGGATGCAAAAGAATTAATAGGAGTAACGCTTGGCACCTGCACGCTTGAGCGCGTCATCGGGCATGGAGGCATGGGCGCGGTCTACCTGGCGCAGCAAGCGCGGCCCGTGCGTACTGTGGCCGTGAAAGTCCTCATTCCCTCGGACGTGGCCGATCTCGATCAGCAGCGCACGTTTTTAGAGCGTTTCCGCCGCGAGGCCGATACCATCGCCAAACTGGATAACCAGAATATCCTGCCTATCTATGAATATGATGAAGCCTTCGTTAATCAGCAGCATCTCGCTTACCTGGTGATGCCCTGCATTCGCGGCGGTACGCTGCGCGAGCGCATGGACGAAATGAAGCGCAGCGGGTCACATTTTGACCTCCAGACGGTGGCGAGTTACCTCAGCCAGGTTGCCGGCGCGCTCAGTTACGCGCATAGCTTCGGCGTCGTCCACCGCGATGTCAAACCGGCCAACCTGCTCTTTCACCAGGATGGGCGTCTGCTATTGAGCGACTTCGGCATCGCGCGCTTGCGCGCCATGCCTTCGCTCACCAATGTCGGCAGCTTCCTGGGTACGGCGGAATATGCCTCGCCCGAACAGATCAGCAGCAACGACATCGATTACCGCACGGACATCTACTCGCTCGGCACGATCCTCTACGAGCTGCTCACCGGCAGCGTTCCCTTCACCGGGTCCAGTCCCTTTGCCGTCATGACCAGGAAACTACACGATCCCGTACCCTCGATCAGGATCAGCCGCCCCGATCTCTCGACCAACATCGACGCGATTGTGTTGCGCGCGCTGGCAAGAAATCCGGCCGATCGCTACCAGGCGGCAACCATGCTGGCCTCCGACTTCAAGGCAGCTATAATGTCCCTGCCGGGAACGCGGCTTCACCTGGGCAACAATGGCGGCAACGGCGACCTGACCATCCCTGAGCAGCCGTGGGCCGTCTCGTCCATCGCTGTCACTGTCCCCGCTCCCAGCACGAACGCGCCTTCCTTCCCAGCGCAGCAGGCGGGGCTGGCTCCCTGGCAACAGCCGCTGCTCTCCTGGCAAGCGCAGGCACAGGCCAACGGCGCGAATGGGACAGCGGCGCAGCCCCGTACCCGCACGACGGGGCCAGACCCCAACGCTCTCACCTATCGCCAGGGACGCCGCCTGTTCTTCTACGGCTCGCTGATCGTGACGCTGCTGCTCCAATTGTTTATCTTCGCGTTTCTGACGACGCCTGTCAAAGGAGGCGCGATACTTGGCGTGTTACTGGGCAGCAGTTTGAATTTATTGATGCTGGCGGCCATCGGCTTCACCGGCGTGACGCGCGACCGCAAGATCGGCAAATTCGTCATTGGCACGCTGCTTGATACGCTGATTGCCTTCGCCGCCAGCGGCTTTTTTATCGGCTTTGGCAGCGTCACCAATCGGGTATCCCCAATCATCGCCTATATCATCCTGCTGGTGAGCAATCTGTACGCCTTGCGGCAAGTTGCCCGCGTCGATGCGTCGAAAGAGCAGATCAGGGTCGCACCCATCTTGTGGCGTCCGGCGCTGTTGGGCGCGATGACGGGCTTGCTCCCCCTCGCGATCATCCTGACTTTTGTCCTGACGACCCTGGCGGCGCAATCTCCTGCCACGCATGTGACGCCCATCCTCCCGCTGCTGCGCGCCCTGTTCGTCGCTTTCATCGGCATCCCGACGCCGGGAGCGGTGCTGGCCGTGAAGCTTTCGCGCCCCATGCGCTTCGCCTCGCTGCTGCGCAGCAGCGCCATCTCCGGTATGCTGATGTGCGCGGGCGCGCTGCTGGTAGTAGTGGCGCTATGGCTGGCCTCCCTGGTCGGCCACAGCCAGATCTTCGCGCTGCTGGGCCACACCTGGCCGACGCTGCTGATCATGGTGGGTATGCTGGCCGTGTTAGGCGCGCTACGCGGGATGCTCGACGCCTGGATCTACCGGAAGATCAGTAAGAAGAGTAATTGAGATGCGTGGGCGTCATTTTTTGTGTCGAGGCGCAAAGCATTGCGCCTCGACACAAAAAATGACGCCCACATGTGCATACAGGCGCAGAATCATCTCATCATTGTGGTATACTAACAATTGTCTCTAGCCAATTGCATCAGAAATTTTTTCCACGCATTCCGCGAACGATCAGAAAGGAACGTTTTCATAGATGAGCGACCAGCAACAATTGCCGCCAAATTACTTCTACCACCAGCTTCCTAATGGCATCGAGATGATTGGGCAGTATATGCCCAGCTTGAGTTCGATTACTATGGGCTTTCAACTGGATGCCGCCGTCATTCACGAGCCGGAGAGCAAGGGCGGGCTGGCGCACCTGTTTGAATACATGCTGTTCGAGGGTACCAAAGACAAGGATGCGCGCGCTCTGAACGAAGCTTTCGAGTCGCTCGGCGTGCGCAAAGGAACCAGCACAGGCTGGGAAACCGCGCGCGTCATGGCCCAGCTTGTGCATACCAGGTTTGACGCCACGCTGCCGCTCCTGCACGAAATCTTGCTGACGCCGACCTTTCCCAAAGAAGAATTCGAGCAAATGCGCAGCATTATTTTGCAGGAGATTCGCCGCCGCGACGACGAGCCGATGAGCCGCATCTTCGACCTGGTGCGCTCCACCTTCTATCGCGGCACCGACCTGGCCCGCCTCTCGCTCGGCACAACGGAGAGCGTGCAAACGTTGCAGCGCCAGGATTTGCGCGATTTCTGGCGCAAACGCTACCAGCCCAATAACGTCCTCTTCGCCATTGCCGGCAAATTCGACTGGGATCACGTCGTCGCGCGCGTGCAAGAACTGTTCGGCGACTGGAGCGGGCAGGCCAATCCTTCGCCTGAACAGCGTCCGACGCCGACCACGGATATCGCGCTGGAACACCAGGAAGGCAAACAGGAACACCTGGGCCTGATGTTCCCGTTCCCCAAGTCTACCGATCCTGATTACTACGCCGCGATGGTGACAGCCGAGGTTCTCGGCGGCAACATGGCCTCGCGCCTCTTCGTCGAAGTGCGCGAGAAACGCGGCCTCGTCTACAGCGTCAATGCCGGATTAGCGGGCAATAAAAGCATCGGCGCGCTGCGCATCTACGCCGGTACGACACCTGAACAGGGCCGCGAATGCCTGGAAGTGATCGTCAACGAACTGCGCAAGCTCGAACAGGAAGGTATCACGGAGGATGAACTGAACCGCGCCAAAGTGCAGTTGAAGAGCGAGCATGTCATGCGCGGCGAAGGTTCCGGGTCGCGCATGTCGGCCATCGCCCATTCCTGGTGGCTTGAGCGCAAAGTACGCACTATCCAGGAAGTCAAGGAATCCATCGACGCCGTCACCCAGGAGCAGGTGATGGATACGCTGCGCCGCTTCTCGCCGTTCAACGCCCTGACTGTGGCCGCCATCGGGCCGCTCGACAAGGACGCGCTGGTGGGAGACACGTTACCGTTGGTTCCGTAGGGGCGCGGGCTTGCCCCGCCCTGCGAATCTGTGCCGATCAATAAGGTGCAGTTTTTGGGCGGGGCAAGCCCGCGCCCCTACGGAGTCGGCAGTTGCTAATTCCCTCCCTGCTCCGTATTATTATTAGAGAAGAACATTGTTATGACATGGCGTGTAACATACAGCGCGCCCTGTCATTTTTGTTTATCATTTATCATCCCTAACATATATCGAGGCATTATGATGGATCTACAAAACCTGATGATGGGAGTGGAGCGGTACGCACAACAGCGCCTGCCACAATTCATCCTGGAGCTAAGCGCGCTCTGCGCCATCGACAGCTATACGTATTACAAACCTGGACTCGACGAGATTGCCGCCCGCCTGGGCGAGCGGATGCGCAACCTGGACATGACTGTGAGCATTATCGAACAGGAGCAGTGGGGCAACAATCTGCTCGGCGTCCTGCACGGCGACGGGGATGGCATCATGCTCCTGCTGGGACACACGGACACCGTCTATCCCGTGGGAACGGCAGCGGAACGCCCGGTAAGCGCCGCCGGGGATAAGCTGCTCGGCCCCGGCGTCTGCGACATGAAAGGCTGTATCCTCACAGCTATCTATGCCCTTGAGGGCCTGGCCGCCGCGCGCTATCGCAATTTTCGCGAAATCCGTTTCCTCTGCGTCTCGGACGAGGAAATCACCGACCGGCACTGCGCCGATCTGATGCGGCAGGCCAGCGAGGGCTGCCAGGCCGCCTTTGTGCTGGAAGCGGCGCGCTCCAACGGCGATATCGTCAGCGCGCGCAAGGGCAATGCCTGGTACACGCTGACCGCGCGCGGCCGCTCCGCCCACGCGGGCGTCGAACCGGAGAAGGGGCGCAACGCCATCATCGAGATCGCTTACCAGACGCTGCAATTCCAGAGCCTCAACGGTTGGCGCGAGGGCATCACCATCAACGCGGGCGAGATCTCCGGCGGCACGCAGCCCAATGTCGTGCCTGACCAGGCCGAGGTAGAGTTCGATCTGCGTTTCCTGCACCCGCGGGATCGCCTCGCGACCGAGGAACAATGGCATAAGTTGATGCAAAACCAGCGCGTGCCGGGGGTCGAGCTTACGCTGACGATGCGACCGGACTACAAGGAACCGATGGCGGCGACGCCGCAAAGCCTGGAACTGGCAAAGCGAGCGCAAGAGATCGCGAGGATGCTGGGCTTCTCGATCAACCACGTGCTGACTGGCGGCGCATCTGATGGCAGCTACACGTCGCGTTATGGCGTACCCACGCTCGATGGGCTGGGTCCCATCGGCGGCCTCGATCACGGCCCGGACGAATACCTGCTGTTGAGCAGCGTGGCGCCGCGCGCGGCCCTGCTGGCGGGATTGATGGCAGGAGATCAGTGAAGAATTTCTACGTTTCATCAGCAAGTGGAAGGGTGAACCAGAAGGTGGAACCTTCCCCTACCTGGCTGGCAACTCCTACCTGCCCTCCGTGCTGTTGGATTATGGCTCTGGCGATGTATAACCCCAGCCCCAGCCCGCTTCCAGATTCCCCAGGCTGTCTCTGGCCTTGCTGGAAACGCTCCCATATCCTGCCCTGTTCAGAGTCCGGAATTCCTGGCCCTTTATCCTGCACGGATACCCAGGCTTGCGCGTCCTGGATTTTCACGCTGATCTTGATAGGCTGCTCGGCGGGAGAAAACTTAAGCGCGTTAGCGAGGAAGTTGGTGAGTACCTGGTGGATGCGATCCGCGTCGATAATCACCGCCACCAGGTCATCGACGAGCAGTTCTTGCTCAAAGAGCCTTTGAGGTGCGAGTTCCTGCTGGCTTATGATGGTTTCTCGCACAATTTCGACCAGGTTGCACCATACCAGGGAGAGTTCGAACGTGCTTGCCTCGATACGAGAGGCGTCCAACAGATTTCCTACCAGTCGCATTTCCGCGTTCATCTGTCGCTCAGCCATCCTCAGCAAATCCTGTAGTTTTGCAAGCAGGTCGTTCGTGTGGGCTGGCGAGGGTGATGCGAGCGCGCGCTGGAGAAGACGACGAGCCTGCTGAAGCACGCCTTGCGTAGTGGTAAGCGGCGCGCGCAGTTCCTGGCCCATCGCGTTCATAACTTCCTCTAAGGTCACATCCGAGAGAGGACGTTGTTGTGGAGAGGCGGCAAGAGGGAGAGAAGGCGCCGCCGGCTTCCGCCGCCGCTGACTAAGAAATACCCGGAAATCCTCGTCTTCAATGCGATAACCTGCACGACCAAAGGGGGTCCCTTGCAGCTCGCCGCTGCGCAGCCAGCGGCGAACCGTATCGAGACTGACGCCAAGAAGTGCTGCCACGTCTGATGTCGTGAGATAGGATGGCATACAAGTCTCACCCTTTCATCTTCATGTGTTATCATAAGACATGATAAGCGGTTATAAGATATAGGACAGAGAAAGCTATTGCATTCGTCTGTCTAAAAATTCTCCCCATACTTGAAGAAGGGAGCAAGATTAGCGATGCCTCAAAAGAAGACATCAACCGTGAAGTTGAACCGGCCTCCTCGCATCCCTCAGCGGCCCCCAGAACTGGATGCGTTTGTGGATCAATTCCTTTCCGCCGTTTGTAATACCAGTCGTCGCTACATTCTGGAGCTGCTGGCGGAGCCGAATGAACAGGACCCATCCATTCCCTACGAGCGCCGTTCAGGAGAGATCGCTGAAGAACTGGGATTGAGCAACGCTACCACCTCGGAGCATTTGCACCAGCTTGCCAATCTCCACCTGGTTACCACGCGTAAGCAAGGAACCGCCGTTTACTATCGATTGTCGAATCATATGCTTGTCCAGGCGTTTCACGACTTGCTGCAAGCGCTGGATCGCCATTACCAGCAGCAACCGTCCTGAAAGGCTTGCGGGTCCGCTCAGACCGCGATTCGCTTGTCTTCTCTTCCTTTCCCATGTTAACCTCTTCTTGTTCGGCCACGGGCGAAATATCCCTGTATCATATGACACGGACAACCTGCCGCTGTTGTTTCTAGCTTCTCCTCTCGAACCCATGCATCGCCCACTGTGTTTCGGCAGATACCGAAACACCGTCCTATAGCGTGCAACGAACAACCAGGGGCAAGGTTTCATGAAGAGAGAAAAAAGTCTAGAATCAGTTACTCTCTCATGGCAAATAGGACAACTGGTTACAGAACACATGCTGTCTCATGCTTCTCTCAACCGACCGATCCAGCGCGCCCGTGCTATAATTACTAACGGGATAAGGTATGAGCCTAGAGACAGTGTCTCGCATCGAAAGCAAAGGAGTTAAGAATATGACCATAGGGCCACTTGAATTTGTAGTGATCGGATGTAAAGGTCATCAATTCACCAAAGAGATTGTCCCTGAATTGAACTTCATCCAGGAGAAAGGTCTCATTCGGGTCGTTGACCTGTTTTTTGCCAGGAAGGATGCCAATGGCACGGTCACAGTGCTGGAGGTACACGACCTGAACGATGAAGAACTGGCCGCTTTCGATTCCATGAAGGAAGACTTGATGGGTTTATTCACACCGGAAGACATGGCGCTCCTCACCTCGGCAATTCCCCTCGATACATCGGCAGTCATTGTGCTGTTGGAACACGCGTGGATCGCCAGGCTGACAGAAGGTCTCAACAGAGCCAACGGGGTACTCCTCGCCGGAGGGATGGTACCGCAGGATGCCACGGAGCGGCTTGATGCAGAAATGGAAGCGACTCAACAACAAAGCTAGCGTTATTGATCCAGGTTAAGAAGATAAGCAAAGGAGGACGACAATGTTCAGAAGAGGAGGATTTGGAGGAGGCTGGGGCGGCGGCCCATACATGAGAAGAGGAGGCTTCCCATTATTAGGCGCGATGGGAGGTTTTGGCATGGGCATGGGAGGTTTTGGTGGTGGTGGTTCGTTATTGGGCGACCTGGCGGCAGGTGGGTTAGGCTACTTGATGGGAAGGCAGACGTCACAGCAAGCGCCCGCACAGCAATACCAGGCGCCGCCACAGTATCAGACGCCGCAATACCAGCCTCCACCACAAACGCCACAGTATCAGGCGCCGGCAGCCAGTGGTTCAAATGAAAAGCTCGCGCAACTCAAACTGCTTGGGCAGTTGCGCGCATCAGGCACCCTGAGCGATGACGAATTCGAGGCGGAAAAGCAGAAAATCCTGCGAGGATACTAACGGCTGAGTATTCTTGTCGCTCGTTTCAGCCTATGCTATAATCTGCACAGAGATGTGCCGTAGAAGCGCGTACCATCTTTGAACGTATCTGATGCAATTATAATTTCCCTGCCTTGCTCCACGCGCTGGCGTTGGACACTCCCACTCCAGGCGGCTGGATGCTCAGGAAAGGACAGTGTCATATGTTTGACCCCAATAGCGAACTGGGAGCGCGATACCAATCAACCACCGCCAATCCTGACTGGTATCAAACGAATATTCCCTGCCAGGTAGGCTGCCCGGCCCATACTGACGTCTCCACTTATATCGGCCTGATCTCGCAGGCGCGCTTTGACGAGGCATACCTGCTGAACCGCAATGCAAATATTGTGCCGGGCGTGCTGGGGCGCACCTGCGCGCGGCCCTGCGAGCCGGTTTGCCGCCGCAATAAAATCGACGGCAAGCCCATCGCCATCTGCTGGCTGAAGCGCGCCGCCGCCGATCACCGCGAATTTCGCCACCACGCCGAGCGGCCCCCCATCACAAAGGATAAGAAAATCGCCATCGTCGGCGCGGGTTCGGCGGGCCTGGCCTGCGCCCGCGACCTGCGCGATATGGGCTATGCCGTAACCCTCTACGATGAATGGCCTACTGCTGGCGGCGTCATGGTTAACGGCATCCCCGTCTGGCGTCTGCCGCGGAATGTGACGCGCGAAGAGTGCGACGAGTACATGGCCGACCTGGGCGTCGAGATGATCTACAACACGCGCGTGGGCCGCGACATCCAGGTCAGCGACCTGCTCAACCAGTATGACGCCGTCTATCTTGCCGCCGGGTGCTATGTTCCCAACGCCCTGACCGGCCCTGACGGCAAACTCATTCCGGGCGCGACCCTCAAGGGCGTCGAGGACGGCATCCTTAAACTGATGAAGACGAACTACGGCGAACCGGCCTACATCGGCAAGCGCGTCGTCGTCTACGGCTCCGGCTTCACCGGCATGGACTGCTGCCGCACCTCTATCCGCTTCGGCGCGGATAAGGTCTACGTCATCTACCGCCGTTCAAAAGAAGAGATGCCCGCCGACGAGTACGAAGTGAACGAGGCCATGGAAGAGAAGGTCGAATTCATGTACCTCGTTTCGATTGTTGAGGTTCTCAGCAAGGACGGCGTGCATATCAGCGGCCTCAAGCTGATCCGCAACAAGCTGGGCGATCCCGACGCCAGCGGCCGCCGCCGCGCCGTACCCATCCCCGGCAGCGAGTTCGTCCTCGACAACATCGACACGCTCATTCCCGCGCTCGGCCAGTCCAGCGACGGCTCCTGGCTTCAGGCCAAAGAACTCAACCTGGAAGTCAATCGCTGGGGTGTCCCTCTGGTCGATCTCGATACCTGGATGACCAGCCACGATGGCCTCTTCGCCGGCGGCGACTATACCGCCGGTTCGCGTAACCTGATCTCGGCTATCGGCGATGGGCGCGATGCCGCCAGCGCTATCAACCGCTACCTGGGCGGTGTCGATAAGCCCGCCGAGGCAGCGACAGAGTACGAATTGCCCGACTATCGGCGCGGCATGGTCGATGATTACGAGTCTATCGCGCACTACAACATCCCATCGCTGCCGCTAAAAGATCGCTACAGCAATACCCGCGAGACGGAAACCGGCTACACGCCCGCTCAGGCCGTCGAGCAAGCGCGGCGCTGCCTGCAATGCCAGTTGAACATCGTGATCGACCCGTCGATCTGCATCCTCTGTTCCGGCTGCGTGGACATCTGCCCCTACGACTGCATCAGCATGGAGGGCCTCTCGCGCGTGGTGAAGGGCGACCCGATGCACGCGGGTACGGAGGGCTGGCGCGGCGGCGCGGACATGATCATCGACGAGGAGAAGTGCATTCGCTGCGGCCTGTGTATCGTGCGCTGCCCGACGGACGCCATCGCGATGGTGCAATTCGAGGTCTCCAGTCCCAACGATCGCTGGTCAGTCTCGAAGATCCCGATGTTGGATATCAGATAACGTAACAGGAATGACCTTCTACGAAAAAACAGATTGGGGCGCACAGAAGCTCTGGGGGTAAGCAACCGGGCCGCAGGAGGAAAAGGAGCGAGAACGATCATGGCACAACCAATGCGAGACGAGGTGGTTTACTACTATGATGTTCACCCCACCAGGGAGGACTTGATGGGGGAAACGTTCCCGCACGCCCGGCTAGTCCACTACTTGATGGAAGTGCTGACCTGGCTGCTTCGCGTGCAAACCTGCGCGATCTACGAGAATTTCAATTTTTATCAAACGTCCGATGAGAACGAATATCCACTCGCGCCCGATATCGCTGTCATCAGGGGCATTACTGAACCGGCAATCCGCAGTTACCGGGTGGGAGTCTATGGTCCGCCGCCGCAGGTGGTCTTCGAGTTCGCCTCGAAGGAGACCTGGAAGCGCGATTTGCAAGAGAAGCCGGACGAGTATGACAGAATGGGCGTCGAGGAATACTATGCCTACGATCCCAACCCGTCCACGTTGTCGCTGAGCCGCCGGAGAGGGCAGCGGCTCTTTGGATGGCAGCGCGATCGCGCGACCGGCGTTTTGCGCGAGATACCGCTCGATGGCAATGGACGTTTATGGAGTCCATTATTGCAGAGCTATCTCGTACCAGACGGCACGTATCTCCGTCTCTCTGATCGCTTCGGCAATCTGCGTCTTACTCAGGCCGAAGTAATGGCGGAAAAGCTCCGAGAGTTGGGCATAGATCCCGATCAACTCTGAGATTAATACCCTGCTGTTCCTGCTGCTCGCAAGGTGCATCGCTGCATGGCGCACGCTCCAACGTGATACCATGTAGTGATGCCCCTTGTAAGCATCAGGAAGCTTGCTTTTTGCAGCCAGACATAAATGGAGAACGGATAGATGACCACCAGCGAACGCACACCAGAGGAATCCGCCGAGCTGCGCAGCGCCCAGGACAAAGCCGCCCGGCTGCGTCGTTTGAAAGAGGAAGCCATGCTTGGCGGCGGCGTCAAGCGCATCGAGACGCAGCATAAGAAGGGCAAGCTCACGGCGCGCGAGCGCGTTGATCTGCTGCTCGATCCCGGCACGTTCAACGAACTGGACATGTTCGTGACGCATCGCTCGACCGACTTTGGCCTGGACGAGCGGATAATCCCAGGCGATGGCGTCGTGACCGGCTATGGGCAGATCGACGGGCGGCTCGTCTACGTCTTCTCCCAGGATTTCACCGTCTTCGGCGGCTCCGTCTCGGAGGCGCACGCCGAAAAAATCTGCAAGATCATGGACCTGGCAATGAAAAATGGCGCGCCCGTCATCGGCCTCAACGACGGAGGAGGCGCGCGCATCCAGGAAGGCGTCGTCAGCCTCGGCGCGTATGCCGATATTTTCTTGCGCAATACGCTGGCCTCCGGCGTCGTGCCGCAGATTTCGGCCATCATGGGGCCATGCGCGGGCGGCGGCGTCTACTCGCCCGCCATCACCGACTTTATTTTCATGGTGGAACAGACCAGCTACATGTTCGTCACCGGCCCCGACGTGGTGAAAACCGTCACCCACGAAGATGTCACGTTCGAGGAGTTGGGCGGGGCGATGGTTCACAATAGCCTGAGCGGCGTCGCGCACTTCTCCTGTCCCACCGAGCCGGACTGCATCCGCATGATCCGCGCGCTGATGAGCTACATCCCCTCGAACAATCTCGACGATGCGCCGCGCATTACACCGACCGACTCGCCCACGCGCGCCGAGGAGGCGCTGGACGCGATTGTTCCCGCTAACCCGAACAAGCCCTATGACATGAAGGCCGTGATCGCGTACATCGTTGATGACGGCGCGTTCTTCGAGGTGCAGGAACATTTCGCTCCCAATATCGTCGTCGGCTTCGCGCGCCTCAATGGCCGTTCCGTGGGTATCGTCGCGCAGCAGCCGGGCGCGCTGGCCGGCGTCCTCGACATCAATTCGTCCGACAAGGGCGCGCGTTTCGTGCGCTTCTGCGACTGCTTCAACATTCCCATCGTCACCTTTGTCGATGTTCCCGGCTTCCTGCCCGGCATCAGCCAGGAACACAACGGCATCATTCGCCACGGCGCGAAGCTGCTCTATGCCTATTGCGAGGCGACCGTACCCAAGATCACCGTCATCACGCGCAAAGCCTATGGCGGCGCGTATGATGTGATGAGCAGCAAGCACGTGCGCGGCGATATCAACTACGCCTGGCCGACGGCGGAAATCGCCGTGATGGGCGCGGAGGGCGCGGTCAACATCCTGTTCAAAGACGAGATCGAGCGCGCCGCTGATCCCGAACAGCGGCGCCGCGAGCTGATCGCCGAATACACCGAGAAGTTCAACAACCCGTACAGCGCCGCCGCGCGCGGCTACATCGACGAGATCATCGAGCCGCGCCTGACGCGCTCCAAGCTGATCACCGCGCTGGAGATGCTCAAGAACAAGCGGGACACCAATCCGCCCAAAAAGCACGGCAACATCCCGCTCTAACAACGCGTACGAAACGCCGGGGCAACCGCGAGAGACTGCCGGTTCTCCATCCTTCTAGGGGAAACGGGATCGAATGCCGTAGGGGCGTGGGCTTGCCCCGCCCTGTGTGGACAATACAACAAATGCACGGTTTTTGGGCGGGCTTGATCTTCATCCCATGAAGCTCGGCCCACGCCCCTACGGCATTCCCCTACAAGGACGCAGACCCCGATTGCCCTGGAAACCCCCTGTAGCGATAAAAAGGATCACAACTTATGAATGACCAGTGGTTTCGCGATTACGTTCTGCTCCAGTTCCGCATCGACAAACTGATACGAAAGTTCACGGAAAGCCGCTTCGTTGATTACTATTATGGGCCGCCTGAGTGGAAGGCGACGGTCGAGGCCGAAGGCGAAACGCCCGCGCTCGACCTGGTGCGCGCCACCAATACCTTGCTTGACACGCTGCCCGCGCTGGCATTCGAGCCGCGCCGCACAACATACCTGCAAAAAGAACTGATCGCGCTGGAAACGGTTTGTCGCAAGCTGAACGGCGAGGCGTTCGCGCTGGCGGATGAAGTGGAACGCTGCTTCGATATCCGCCCCACCTGGACGCCGGAGTCGCAATTCGAGGAGGGCTTTGCCCTGCTCGACGAGGCGCTGCCGGGCGATGGCAGCATCTACGAGCGCAGGCAGCGTTTACGGCGGCGCGACGAACTGGCGGGCGAGCAGCGCAAAGAATTAGTCAATTTCATGCGACAGGCCATGGCCGAGGCGCAGCGGCGCACGCTGGCCTTTATAGACCTGCCGGAGGGCGAAGAGGTGGAACTGGCGCTCGTCTCCGACAAGGTTTTCGGCGGCGAGAACTGGTATCTTGGTAACTATCGCTCGCATGTCGATTTGAATACCGATCTGCCGGTCAGCATGAATCGGCTGATCGATCTTGTTAGCCACGAAGGCTATCCCGGCCATCACACCGAATTTGTCTCAAAAGAGCGAAGTCTGTATCGCGGGCGCGGCTACACGGAGCTGTGCATCGCGCCGATCATCAGCCCGCAGAGCGTGATCAGCGAGGGCATCGCCACCTCGGCATTGGAGATGATCTTCACGCCCGACGAAGCCGAACAATGGGCAAGAGCCAACCTGTACCCGGCGGCAGGCATCAAGCCCATCGATGCTGATCGCGCCAAAATCGCCAGGGCCGATGAACTGCTGGGCGGCGTCGAAGAGAACGCTCGTTTCATGCTCAGCGATGGCCGCCCGGAAGATGAGGTCAGGCAGTACCTCATCAAATACCTGCTCATCCCCGAAAATTTCGCCCAGAAATCGCTTGAGTTCATCCAGAATCCGTTCCGCGAAGGCTACATCTTCACCTACTTCCAGGGCAAAAAGCTGATGAAGCCCTATCTATCAGGCCCGGATAAGCAGGAGGTTTTCAAGCGCTTCTTGACGGAGCAGATCTGCCCGTCGGATTTGCGGGAGGGGAAAATCCCATTGTAGATTCACATGAGTTACCCCACATTTTAGCCCGACCGCGACGCGGTCGGGCTAAAATGTGGGGTAACTCATGTGAATCCATTCTCACTTGTACGTCTGCACCTGCAAGGTAGCCAATTGCTGGATTTGCTGGTACAGTTGCGTCACGCCGGCTTGTAGCTGGCCGGTGGCCGGATTGGTGTAGCCGGTGTAGGCGTTGTTCGTCTGCGTGACCATGTCGTTTATGAGCGTGAGCGTCGATTGCTGGGCCAGTTGCGTATCGTTCATCCGCACCAGTTGCGCGGCATCATGGCGTGCCTGCCCTAACCAACCTTTGACGTTATTGAGCGCGGTATTGATTTGCGTCGCCAGGTTGCGCTGGTATTGCGTCGAGCCGGGCGAACTCAGCACGCCGTTCAGATGGAGGGCGATGTGGTACAGGTAGCCCGGCGGGTTCTGGTGCGCGGGATCAAACTCAAGCAAGCCGATTTGCGCATATTGCGGATTCGCCTGCACTGACGTCCCCGGCGCCACGTCCTGATAGACCTCAGAAGTGCCATCCAGGTAATCCAGGATCGCCACGATCTGGTGGCGCAGCGTGTTAAAGTGCTGTATGTTCCAGTCGTCCCGCGCGCTCAGCGCATCTTGCAGAACCTGCTGGGTATTGCGGTATGTCCAGATGTTCAGACCGCCCTGCAGGTGAACCGCCTGAAGGTCCGGATCAACTGCCAGCAGGTGGCGCAGGTGGTCGAGCAGGCTATATTGCTGCCCCGGAGCAGGCGTCTGCGGTATCGCGACATAGTATTTCCAGTCGCTCAGGTTGGGCGAGGGAATGTCCGGCGTCACATTGGAGGCTTCCTCGGTGATCAAGAAACGGCTGGTAATCGCCAGCAAATTCGTATGCTGACTATCGCCTTGATAGAGAAAATGGATGACACCTTGATTGACCGACAATTTTCCCAGCAAGATGTCCGGAGCCTCCCCATTCTTGTTATCCGGTAACAACCAGGCATAGTAGCTCTTGCCCGCTGCAGGGTTCGGGATTTTTTGCAGGTTGATCTGCAATTCGTCCATGCTGCCCTCGTTCGTCGTCGTGTTCACCTGGCCGCTGCTGACGAAGAGCGCCTGCCCTACGACAGCAGGAGCCGTGGTCGCCGTGGGCGGAGTATGATGCGCGAGCAGGAAGAACGCCCCCAATCCTGAGCCGGCCAGCACGCAGAGCAACAAGATTACCAGTGCGATCCGCAGTCCGCGCTGCTTGTTTGACGCGGGCGCGGCAGGCTCCCTGGCAGGAAGCGCTGGAACCGGTGTGGACGGCGACGGCGGCGCGTAAGATACGGGAGCAGGCGCGGGCGTGGAGGCGAAGATGGGTTGGTCTGAACTGACGGCATCCTGTTGCACCATCTCTCTGTTGCCCTGCGCGGGCGCCGCCTGAGGCAAGAACGGGCCGCTTCTCACAGTTGGTCCGTCGGCTGCTGCGGAATGTCCTGCAGAAGTCTCGTAATCGTTCGCAGATTCCGCGGCGTGGCTGGGGAGGAGCGTCGCGGCGGAAGAAAGCAAGTTCTCATGCGAGATATCCAGCAAGATGGCCTGCTGTACGTCTTGCGGGATGGGCAGATTGAACGCCGTGGCAATCGCGGCGGTCATGGCGCAAGCGCTGGGGAAACGATCCGCGGGATCTTTGGCAAGGCTCTTCAGCAGTACCTCAGCGAGCGCCGGGGGAAGAGCCGGGTTCACGAGGTGCGGCACGGGTGGCGCTTCGGTGAGGTGCTTCATCATAATGCTGGCCAGCGTCTCGCCGCGGAACGGAGGCGTTCCGGTAAACATCTCATAGCAGACGACGCCCAGGGCATAGAGGTCAGTGCGATCGCTGACGGGCCGGTCCTGCACCTGCTCAGGAGAGATATATAGCGGCGTGCCGGTCACGGCGCCGCTGATCGTTTGCGACTTTGCGCCCAGCAATTTGGCAATGCCAAAATCCGAAAGGATCGGCTCGCCCATCGGATTGCGTGTCTTGTTGCTCTGATCGAGGAGAATATTCGCCGGTTTGATGTCGCGGTGAATGGTGCCTTGCTGGTGCGCATAATCAATTGCTAAGCTGATTGGTGCCAGGAGACTAACAAGAGTAGCAGCCGGGGGAAAATTCCTCTGACGAGAAGTGCTATTGATATAGTGAGCTAGCGTCTGACCCTTGATATACTCCATGACCATGTAAGCGATGGTATCCTCGCCTGCCTCGCCTTCACTCGCGATGTGGAAATCGTAGATTTGCACAATGTTCGAGTGGCGCAAGGCAGCAACCAGTTGCGCTTCACGGATGAAACGGGTCATGAAATCGGGATCGGTCTGTAAATTCGCGTGGAGAAGCTTGATCGCGACATAGCGATGTAATTGCGTGTCAGAGGCTTTCCATACCTCAGCCATCCCTCCACGGCCCAAAGATTCCTGTAATTCGTATTTCCCAAGTCGCTGTGAGGCCATAGTCATGCCAGGTCTCCTCTCCGAATGTGATAAGGCAGCTAAAAACATTCACTGTTGAGAGTATACAGGCTGGCCTCCGCGCGAAAATCGTATAGATTACGTATTGTGGTTACGTATCGTGCGGTGAGGCCAGCTTGTATTTACGAGCGGCAAAGGGAGCGCATGACCGCCTTTGTTCATGTATACAACTGAATCGGTTGCGAAGACGCAACCTGCAGCGAGCGCACAACATCTTTGGTTTCATACTCGTTAGCTGGTCGGCGTACTAGCGAATAACCAACGCCTGGAATGGTGAGGATGTAGCGCGGCTCGCCTGGTTCAGGCTCGATCTTCTGGCGCAGATGGCGTATATGGGCCTTGATCAGGGAAACGTCGCCATCGCCGTCATACCCCCAGACATAGGTCACGATCTGGTTGGAGGTACATACGTCGTTCGCGTTCGTTGCCAGAAAATGCAGCAGCTTCCCCTCAGTCGGCGTAAGACGATGAGTCTTCTCATGAACGGTCACTTCGTTATGGAGCGAGTCAACACGAATCGGGCCTACAGTGACTATTGACGACGGGCGCTGCTCCAGCGTAGAACGCGCTCTACGGCCAATGGCATGAATGCGGGCGAGCAGTTGAGTAGGATAGAAGGGTTTACGAAGATAGTCATCGGCGCCACTCTCTAAGCAGCGTACTTCATCGTGAACATCTTTCCCATCAGTAACCACCAGTACCAGGGCATCGTGCCTGGTTCGCATATCCCGGCACATGACAAGGGCATCTGGCAGAACAGTATCAAGAACAACAATATCAGGACGACATTCTAACCACTCGGTTTTTGCGCGCTCTATCGTATAGGCACGATAGACTTCATATCCATGAGTTTTCAACCAGGCAGTTATCATTTCTACATAGTCGCGATCGCTGTCAACAATTAACAATTTCATATTGTCCCCCCGCGGTACAAGACTGAAATTTCCATCCTGGGTATCTATGGCTCAAGGCCACTGACCGCTGCGCTAAAACAATGGAGAGGAGCCTATAGATTTACAATTAACCTGATGTCTTTACTATACTAATTTCAATGCCAGGGCTACGAACTTTTCCTGACATAGAAAATATACCGCACGAATAGATGCTATTCAATGTGTTTTTGGTTTATAAAGGTTAAGATTATGGGTGTTTTTGCTTCATAAGGGTGTAGATTTCTTAACCTTCCGCATCTACTCAAAGGCGACAGCGAAATTGCGGATCTCGTAACCGGTTACGGTGTCGTTCCAGGCGAGGGAGGGCTGGTGTACGATGTGCAAGGTGTCCAGCGCGAGGAGACGCTGCAAGAACATGTCGGTCCTATCGACCGACAAGGGCCGTGGCGTGTGGGGGATGAGCTAGATGCGGCTGACCTCTACAGTGTTTTCTCGATCAGTTCCAGTAGCACGCCGTGCGTGCCTTTGGGATGCAGGAAAATTGCGCGGCCCTCGGCGGCGCTGCGCGGCTGCTGATCCAGCACGACAGCGCCTTTTGCCTGCATCTCGGCCAGGGCGGCATCGATATTCTCCACTTCGAGACAGATATGGTGCAGACCTTCGCCGCGCTTCTCCAAAAATCGTGACAGGCTGGAGTCGGGTGCGATCGGTTCGATCAGTTCGATCTCGCTGCCCTCTGGCCCGCCCAGCGGCAAGAAGGCGATGCGCACCTGCTCTGCCGGCACCTCTTTGATCGCGCCCGGCGCGATGCCCAACGTATCGCGATAAAACGCCAGCGCGTCTTCGATGTTGCGAACGATGATGGCAACGTGATCAATGCGTTTGGGCGTGGGCATCTTAGCTCTTCTCACATTTCGAGAGGTGGAAATCTTCCTGGCGCAAAAGATGCGGGATAGCGGCGAACAGGCCCGCGCTGCGCTGAGTGGAGCTGGTGATAGTGCGCAGCGCCATCAATGCCCCGATGCGCGTCTCCTCGCGATAGTGCATTAATTCCGCGATCTGCTCGAATTCTGCTTGTGTCAATACCTCGTAAGTCAGATCTGGCTGCACCAGCACGCTTAAATCGAGATCAACGAAGGATAAACGCTCGATTTCGATGCGCGGCGGCAGGATAATCGAGGCGTAGGTATGGCGCAAGAAGCGGCCATCATAAAAGGCGCTGAGCATAAACCAGCGTTCCGGCCAGAAAATTTGCAAGCAGTGATGGTGGAGCGGATGAGTGCCGGTTGACCAGTGCATCAGTGTCCCGGCAGGGAGCCAGAGGCGCGCGCAGTCGTCTGTCACCTCCGCGAGCAGATCATCGCTGAGGCGAGTATCATTATCCAGCCGGTACGCCTGCCATGAACCCCGTATTAGCTGGTCATAACTGCGACTTTCCACGAGAAAGCCTGATTGCATGATCGTTCTCCCTTCCGTCTAACCAGCGCTTATACTACGCGACTTTATCACTGCCGTCAAGCAAATGTGAAAATACTCCTATAATCCACCATACCAAACAGTAGAACAAATGCCGCCACGAGAACATTCCGCGCGCTTCTGACCTGACACCCACAAGGGATGTCACTACATTTCACACGCCAGCAACGGGCTAATATGTAGTGACATCTTGTGGTAGTCAGGTGTGGGGGTCAGGCCGGGGGAAAAACTGTTGTACAATAGAGGTATGCGCTGTCCATATTGTCAAACCATCAATCCGGCGGAAGCGAAATTCTGCCTCCAATGCGGGAGGCGGCTGGTGATCGTCTGCCCAAATTGCGGCACGCTCAACCCGCCGAACGCCAAATTTTGTATCGAGTGCGGTACGCAGTTGAAGCCGCAAGAAGAGGATCACGCCACGCCGACCAGAGTCTCGCGCAAGCGAACGCAGCCGCTGCCTGACAGCCTGCTCAGCCCCGAAGAACGCCGCGTGGTGACGATCATGTTTGCCGACATCATGGGTTCGACGCCGCTGGCCGACCGTCTCGACCCTGAAGACATGCGGGTCATGCTGACCGGTTACTTTAACCTGATGACGACGCAGATTCGCAGGCACGGCGGCACGGTGGAGAAATACATCGGAGATGCCGTGATGGCCGTCTTTGGCCTGCCCCTGGCCCACGAGGACGATCCCAATCGCGCCATACGCGCCGCGCTCGATATGCAAGACGCGCTGGCGGCCTTCAACCAGCAGCGCCTGCAGGAGGACGGGTCAGCAACGCGCCTGCAAATGCGCATTGGCATTAACACCGGAGAGGTCGCCGCGCCCAGCAGCAGGCAGTTGCCTCGCCAGGATTTCCTCATCACCGGAGATGCCGTCAACGTCGCCGCGCGCCTGCAAGCGGTCGCCACGCCCGACACTATCCTCGTAGGGGAGCGTACCTATTTCGCCACGCGCGGCATCTTCGACTTCCGAGCGCTGGCTCCCCTGCGCATCAGGGGCAAACCTGAGCCGATCCCCGCCTGGGTCGTTCTCGGTACGCACGCGCGCGGTTCGGCCATCACGCAGCGCCTGCGCGGCCTCGATGGCCTTCAAGCGAACTTCGTCGGGCGCTCGCTGGAACTCGCGCTGATGCATGCCACCTACGCTCGCGTCCTGGCGGAGCAGCGCCCGCACCTGATCACGCTGCTCGGAACGCCCGGCATCGGCAAATCGCGGTTGGTGCGCGAGTTTATCCAGCGCGAACTCGAGGCCGCGAAATCAGCCGCGAATGACGAGCGTATCACGCCGCCAATCGTCTTGCAGGGGCGCTGCCCGCCTTACGGACAGGGCGTCACCTTCCGGCCCTTACTCGAAATCACCTATTCTTTGCTCCAGGTGCAGGATACCGAAAGCAGCGACGTCATCGAAGCGTCTTTCACGGCCTTTGTGCAAAAAACGCTGGCGCAGGCAAAAATAGCCGAAGACCCACTCCAGATCGCGCATGACATCATCCGCAGCCTCGGCCTCGCTCCTGGCGAGCACACCAGCGAGTTGAGCTATGCCGACGGGCGCGACCGGCAGCGCAATACCACCAGCGCGCTCGGCAAAGGCGGCGAGCAGAGCAGCTCATCCGCCGCTTTCATGCGCTCCTGGCGCGTCTTCCTCGAAGCGCTGGCCTTACAACAGCCGCTCATCATCGTGATCGACGATCTCCAGTGGGCTGACGAGGCGCTGCTCGATCTGCTCGAATACCTGACGGAGCGCATCGCTAACGTGCCTATCCTCTTCCTCTGTCCAGCGCGGCCCGATTTCATCGAGCGCAAGCGCGATTGGGGCGGCGGACGGCGCAACTTCACGACGATGGCGCTTGAGGCGCTGAGCAAAGATGAGAGCAGCGATCTGATCACGGCTCTCCTGCAAACCGAAGATATTCCCGACGTGCTGCGCCACACCATTTTGCAACGTGCCGAGGGCAACCCGTTTTTTGTGGAAGAGATCGTGCGTATGCTGATCGATCAGAGCATCCTGGTCAATGATGATGGCTGCTGGCACATCAGCGCGCAAAACGAGTCGCTGATCAACGAACTCGCCAGTCCGTCGGCTCCGCCCGATGACACCCTGCTCGACCTGCATTACGTTCTGCCGCTGCCGCGCTTGCCTGATACCATCCAGGGCGTGCTGGCGGCGCGCGTTGATCTGCTGAGCCAGGTGGAGAAGCTGGTCTTGCAGCACGCCGCTATTATTGGGCGCACCTTCTGGCTCTCCGCTCTGCTCGAACTGGCTTCCGGCCTGTCGGAAGAAACTATCCTGATCACGCTGGATTCACTGATCGAACACGAATTCATTGTCGAAACAGATAGGTCGAGACGCGGACCGCTCGAACATGATCGCGCGTTCAGCTTCAAACATGTCCTGATTCGCGACGTGGTCTACAATAATATCCCACGGGCGCGCCGCTCCGTCGAACACGCGCGGCTGGCCCTCTGGCTGGAGCAGCAGATTACCGACGACCCCGAAACGTTCGCCGAAATCCTGGCCTATCATTACCAACAGGCGTTAGCGACGTGGTCGGCCAGCATTCTCCAGGGCGCGGTTTCCGGTAACGGCCAGTCCGGCGAGCCAGTACGGCTCACGCGGCCAGAATTGCGGCGGCGAGCGATCACTTACCTGACGATAGCCGGCGATCAGGCGTTTCGCAGCTATTTCACCATTCGCGCTATCCAGGCGTACAGCGAGGCGCTCGATCTCCTCACCGATAGCGAAGCCGACGCCGTTACCCTCGCGCAGATGCATGAGAAACTGGCCGACGCTTTTTCGCAGCGCGGCAATGCCGATGAAGCCTGGAGCGCTTACCGGCACGCGCTGCAATTGCTGACCGAGGCAGCAGAACCGGCTGACGATGACGCGCTCTTACACCTGTATAACCGCCTCGCGGAAATTGGCACGCGCTGGATGAACCTGTTCAACGACAATCCCGACAACCAGGAAGTGCGCGCGTATATCGACGCCGGTTTAAAGCTGTTAGAAGCGCGGCCAGAGAGCGGCCAGCACGCCGAATTCTTGACCTACCAGGCGTTCTGGTACGTCGTCCGCAAACAACTGGAATCACCGGCTATCGACCAGCGTGCCGAATTTGCGCGGCTGGCCTTGCAAAGCGCCACCGAGGCGCTGCGCATCGCCGAGGCGCTCCAGGATGCCGACGCGCTCTGGTTGACGCTGGATGCCCTCAGTTTCGTCTATCGTAAGCAGCATAAATATCAAGAAGCGCACCAGACGCAGCACTACCGTTTGAAAATGGCGGATCAGATCAAAAATCGTGAAGAGCTACAGGACCTGTATTATTCGCTGGGTTGGGCGCACGAAGCGGTAGGCGACTTCTCGACGGCCATCAAGTGGTTTGGCTACGCCTGGCACATCGCGCAAACGATGGAAAGTCCCACCATGTTACTGAGTTGCCTTATCGGACGGCTCTATGTCTGGCATCGCTGGAATCGCTGGGACGAGGCGCAGGAAGTAGCGCGCCATATCTTGCAACTGATTGATCGCTATCAGTTGAACGAGCAATGGCAATTGGACGCGCTGGAAGTCCTGGCCGTCACAGCGTATCGCACGGGGCAACTGGAAGATGGCGAGCGCTACTCGCGCCGGTACAAGCGTTTGCTTGATAAATACGCCGCGCGCGGTGGTTTCTCGACAGCCATGCCTACCATCCACATGGCGCGCGAGGATTGGGCGCGTGCCATCACCGATTACGAGGAGTACTTGCAGCGCAGCGAGCCGTTTCCCTCGCCCAAGTCGCTGGCCTCGCTGGCGGAACTGCTGGTAATGGCAGGAACCGACCTGGATCGCCAACAAGCGCAATGCGAGCGAGCCGTGGCTGCTGCCGAGCAATCGGGAGGACGGCGCAGCCTGGTCATTGCCCTGCGCGCGCGCGCGCGCTTGCGCATCGAACAACAGTGCTGGGAAGAAGCCGAGCAAGACCTGAAACGATCCCTCGTCCAGGCCCAGGACATCGACCTGCCCTGGGAGCAGGGCAAAACCCTGTATAGCCTGGCTTTGCTCTATCGACGCCGTGCCGATGCCCTGTACCAGGACGCCCACACGCAGCGCAGCGCCGACCTGGAACGCGCCCGCTACCACTTTGAGAAAGCGCTGGGCTTCTTCGAGTCGATGAAAGCGTCCCACGACGTCGAGCGCGTGCGCCTGGCCCTGGCGCAATTCAGCCAGGCCCCGGTGTGAGGCGCACCCTGATGCACATCACCTATTGAGAAGTCATTCTCCCTGTGATATCCTGGCGTTAGTAAAGACAAGCGCCTGCATCTTTCATAGCGCCTGATAAAAAGAAAGGAAAGTTGTCATGGGATTTGACCAGTACCACGAGCCTGCAAGCGAGCTTTCGCAAGAGGCACGCACCTTTGCGCGTATGATTGCCTCCCTCACAGAGGAGGCCGAAGCGATCGGTTGGTACGAGCAGCGATTAGCGGTGGAGACGAACGCACAGGCTCGAGCCATTATGGCGAATGCTCAGCAGGAGGAATTCAAACACTTTGGCATGGATCTGGAATTTTTATTGCGTCAGAAGCCAAAGTGGAGAATCGCATTACAGGATATTCTCTTCAAAGCAGGAGATATTGTCGAGCACGGTGAAGAAGCTGAGGAGGATGAGAACAAGCAGAAGGGCTAAGGCCAGCCGGGGAGTATTGTTCGTGCGGCTCAATTGCGAGGGCCAGAGCCAGCGACGGAAAAAGCCTCGTGCGAGTAAAAAAAGAAACTGGCGGCATAATATGGTGATCGCGATCCCTCTTATGAGACGGGATCGCGTCTGGATGGGATAGCCGATGAGCCATTATTGGCCGGATCAGCCCACCATGTTCCTTGACCGCCCGCATAAGAGCTGCAGTGGCTTGTCTTATCAAGACTACAGTATTGACCTTGCGCGTTTCCATTCGAAGAGACAGTTCCCCAGAAGAAGAGCGGCGCGTTCCCCTGATAGCCCTGTACGGTAAATTGTACATAGCCGTTATTCCTGACAAACCCATTGATCATCGGCCCGCTGCCCACGAGAGGCGAGGCAATGGTCACATAGCCGCTGAGATTGCCCTGGTTCTCATGGAACGTGATCGTCAATGATGCAGTCTCATTTGCGCTCGTGTTATGAATCTGACCAATGTATGTACCGTTGACCACCGAGCCTGGGGTTGGTGAGGAAGTAGCTGTTGGCTTTGTTGTCGGCGCAGCCGTAGCAACCTGCGTTGGTTTTGCGGTGGCGGTTGGTATTTGTGCCACATGATGATGAGTGATGGGTGTAGATGCAGGAGCTTTAGCTGGCGGGCGGCTGTTCAGGCCGGGCAAGAGTAACGCGCTAACTACGCCGGCGCTGATGGCAAGCACAACAGCCAGAAGGATGAGCAGCGGGAGCAGGCGGCGGGCGCGGGTAACTGTTTTCGTTGGGCGTTCCAGGAAAGGCGCCGTCGTCTCCTCTTCGATCTTATAAGTTGGAGGGGGCGTGAGAGGAAGCTGTGGCGCGGGAACAGGAACAATGAATGGCGCAGGAACTGGCTGTTCTGCCTGGGTTTCCTGTAAAGCCTGCCAGAACTCCTCAACCGTGGGGTAGCGATCAAGAGCGTTGATAGATATCGCTCGCTGAATAGTATCCGCGACAGAGGGAGGAATAGAAGGAACATACTGCGTCACCGGCTCTAACGGATCGACGCCGTGGCTGCCGATTTGAGTCATGCGGTAGAAGGCATCGGCGGGAACAACGCCGGTTAAGAGGGTGTAGAGCGTCGCGCTCAACCCATAAATGTCGGTCTGGGTATTTGTTCCTTTCATATACTGTTCCGGCGCGCCGTAGCCCGGAGAGCAGCGCCGGATGGCCGTCGTGGTCGAGTCAGGATCATATTCTTTGGCAATGCCGAAATCTACCAGCATAGCCCGATCGTCTGCGGCAGGTACGATAATATTGGCTGGTTTAATATCACGATGAATAATGGGAGGATGCTGGCTATGTAAATAAGCAACGGCGTTAATAACAGGAGCCATGATCTGCAAAGCCTGGGGCAAAGAAAAGCGCTTCTCAGGCCGTTTCCGCCGCAGCGTTTCCAGGTTCGATCCTTCGATGTAATCCATGAGCATATAGGCCCGATTATTCGCATCGTCTTCAAAGACCCGGTACACGCGCGGCAGTGAAGGATGATCGAGCCGTTTGAGTACTTCACATTCAAATGCGAAACGGTCGCGTTCTTTTTTACTGGTGTCAACAAGTTCTTTGAGAGCAAAGAGATTACCGTGCACGCGCGTATCCCTCACCAGGTAGACGGCCCCAAAACCGCCTTTCCCCAGCATAGCTTCCACCTGATAGCGATCTCGTACAACTGACCCAATAGGCAATATTGTTTGAATATCTTGCACTTTGCACCTCACATGCGAACAACGTTATGGCTTTTATCAAATTTCTATAGATATCACGATCCATGAAGCTAATTTGATGAGGATGTGATTCATCAGTCAATCATCCCTGGCTTTTCACCCGCCCCACTCCCACAACGACGGTTCGTGCCAGAGCTGCGTCGAGTCCCAGACGCGGCCCATGCCGGGAGGCAGCACGCTGATATGGATTTGCGAGAGGTTGGCTTTGGCGGCATCGAGGCGCGTGACCATACTTTTTAAGGCCAGCCGGGGAGTATTGTTCGTGCGGCTCAAATGCGAGAGCCAGAGCCAGCGCAGGCTATCGGCGCGCCAGGTGCGTAAAACGGCCTCGGCGGCCTGATCGTTAGAAAGATGGCCCGTTGCGCTCAGGATGCGCTGCTTCAGGTAATAGGGGTAAGGGCCGCGCAGGAGTCGGTCCTGGTCATGGTTTGATTCTAAAATAAGTAAATCGGCGTGCCGCATCGCGTCAAGCATGGAGGGCGTGACTTCCCCACTATCGATCACCACGCCAACATGCCATCCGCCCGCGCTGAGCAGATAACCGCAAGGCTCCGCCGCGTCATGTGAAACAGGGAACGGCAGCACTTCGATATCATCGATGACACTGCAGGCTCCAACGGGCAGAGGATGCAGCAGTTTCTCTTGCAGGCCGCGCTTTAATGCGACGGCATAGGCTATAGTCGATTCGGAGATGGAGAGCTTCTCCATTTCTGGCTCATCCCATAGAGGGAGTCGTTCCATAGCAGCAAGAGTGCCGGGAGCAGAAAGAACTGCGGGAGCGCATTGTTTCAGCAGGCCAGGCAGGCCGATGACGTGATCGCTATGCTCGTGGGTCAGTAAGACGCCGCTCAGTTGCATAGGATGAATGCGTGCCTGGCGCAAACGCTCGCTAAGCACGCGGATTGGCAAGCCAGCATCTACCAGCAGTTTTGTGCGCCTCAGTGGGCCTGCTTCCACGAGCAAAGCATTGCCGCCGCTGCCGCTTCCTAATGAAGTTACTCGCATGATCCCGCCCTACCTCACTGATAAACCAGGCAATCGACGCGCGTTCTCGCCTAAAATCTTCTGGATATCCTCGTCGCTCAGGCCCGACTGCCGGATGTGGTCGATAACGCGGCGCTGCGGCAGCAGGCCGTAGTCGCTGGCGAAGAGAATGCGATCCGCGCCCACCAGTCGCGCGGCGATGGGCAGAATGTCCTGGCGATAGAGATACACCGTCGCCGCCGTATCGTACCAGACATTGGCGGTGAGACGCTGTATTTCCGGCATCAGCGTATAGAAGGGCAGGCCGCCGCCCCAGTGCGCCGCGATAAAGTAGACGTCTGGGAAGGCGATCAGAAAACGTTCGATATCGGGCAGGGATACATCGCCTTTGCCAGGATAGCGGTGGCCTACCGGCTCGCTGCAATGAGACAGCACGAGCAGATGATAGCGCCGCACTACCTCTATAAGCGGTTGGAGCAGCGCCGTATCTCCCAAACTGTAACCCTGCCCATGCGGCATCAGCTCACCAAAACCGATGAGCCCGGCCTGAGCGCAGCGTTCCAGCTCGTAAACGGCCCGATCCCCCGTCATTGGCAGCGCACCGGCCATACCGGAGATGCGCCCTGGATAGCGGCGCGTGGCATCGATCACGTAGTCATTTGTTTCCCGGATAATAGCGGGATCAGTCCAGCCAGAGGACACCGCGACAGACACATCCACTCCCGACGCCTCCATCTCCGCGATCAATTCTTCCGCCGTGGCAATTTTCGCGCGTGGATTGCCATAGAGATGGTCGAACCAGGGATCGCGAGCGCAATAACGCGCGCGCTGATCGCGCATCTCCGGCGGGAAGATATGAGTATGGATGTCGATGAGCATTGCTGCGCCTTCAAAAAAATGCGTCGGCATTACCAGAAAAATCCACGTCGATTGCAACCAGGGTAACAAAAAAGGACACAAACAAAATGTGGCGTTTGCGTCCTTCTGCTACGTTGCACCAACAACGAGATATATCGTGCTTACTGTTGCCGAGACCTTGCTGCCCATCGCCTGTTACCAGGCTTTCCATCCACCAGCGACACTCATATTGCAGCACAAGCCGTTAGAGGATTAGGGCCACTAGGCTACACCTGTTACCAGGGTTACACCTGTGGTCTATCACCAGGTACTCTGCCTGGCCTCTTCATCGGCATCCGAGGATGCGATGGGAAGACTCATCTTGGGGTCGGCTTCGCGCTTAGATGCTTTCAGCGCTT
>Ga0207416_1001068_pt1 | contig 39442 bp, 31 predicted proteins | sample PaiPotPPM11metaG_FD_184107 | JGI IMG/M metagenome (GOLD analysis project Ga0207416, IMG submission 184107) | Iron sulfur acid spring bacterial and archeal communities from Banff, Canada, to study Microbial Dark Matter (Phase II) - Paint Pots PPM... ...
TCCCGGCGGCTATAGCGAAGGGGAAACACCCGGTCCCATTCCGAACCCGGAAGTTAAGCTCTTCAGCGCCGATGGTACTGCGAGGGAGGCCTCGTGGGAGAGTAGGACACCGCCGGAACACAACTTTGAAAGAGGGCCGACCCTTATGGGTCGGCCCTCTTTGTGTTTCACGGATTACTGTGGCCGCGTGGTGGAGTGCGCGGAGCGGCTGGAGACTCGCCACCGCCGCCCCGCGCACCTCCTCAGCCGCAAAAGTCAAAACCAAGGTTCGCCGCCTTGCCCGGCTCACGCCCTTCCTCTAAGGGCGTAACCCTTTTCGCCCGAATGCTCCGGGCTGGTTCCATGATCACGAAGGATTCTCATCGGATGCGATGAGAATCCTTCGTGATCATGGAAATCGCCTGCGGAAACGCGCCGGTCGGCGGGGCGCTAGGCAGAACGCGAACCCCACGCGCACCGCACCCACCTCACGCCACAGGGTGACGCGTAGAACCGCCTCGCCGGACACCGGCCGGCTACGGAGGCCATCACGGCTTTTGGGCGATGCCGCACCAGATTGAGGAGCCGCCTGGGGAGGAGGCGGGGGCCGTGTCGCTGTCTGGGTGCCAGTCGCCTGTGTAGGTGAGCTCGCCGGGGGGCAGGAGCGGCAGGCCGCAGAACATGGACTCGACCGCGGTGCGCGCGCGCAGGTGCAGCCCCGGTGTGGTGTCGGCGTAGACGGTCTCCACCTGCTCAGCGCGCGTGTAGTGGTCCGCCGTCAGGTGCGAGATCACCAGGCAGCTGCCCGGAGCGGTCTGCGCCATCAAGTCGGAGACGATCCCTGCCGGGTCCTCCGAGTCAGCCACGAAGTGCAGGATCGCGATCAGTAGCACGGCTACCGGCTGGTCGAAGTCGAGCATGGCTCGAACGCGGGGGTCGGTGGTGATCGATCGCGGGTCGCGGAGGTCGTGGTTGACGATCATGACGCCGGGCAGCCCGTGCAGCATGTCCCGCGAGTGGGCGAGCACCACCGGGTCGTTGTCCACGTAGACGACCCGGCTGTCCGGGGCGACCGACTGGGTGACTTCGTGGACGCTGTTCATCGTCGGCAGGCCGGTGCCGATGTCGAGGAACTGCCTGATGCCAAGGTCTGCGGCGAGGTAACGGACGGCGCGGCCGAGGAACTGCCTGTTCTGCAGCACGGTGCCGCGCACCACGTCCTCGCCGAGCACCGCGAAGGTCCGCTCCGCCGCCGCACGGTCCGACGGGTAGTTGTCCTTGCCGCCGAGCATGTAGTCGTACATCCGTGCTACGTTCGGGATATCTGCGCGCAGTTGCGCGCTTGACGCGGCGGCCTCCGGGTTGATGGCGGCGGGCGAGCCGAGGGAGGCCACCCTCGAGCCGCTCAGCGCCGGGGCGCCGTCCCGGCCGAGCGAGACGGACGTAGGCGGCAGCGACCCCGGGCGGCCGGGCCTGGCCTTGCGCGCGACACCGCACCAGAACAGCGACCGGCCCGGGTTGGCCGCCACCTCCGGGTCGTCTTCCGGCTCGTCGCCGTCGCGCCGCCACTCTGGCGTCCAGACGATCGACCGGGGAGGGAGCAGTTCGCAGCCGTCGAAGAAGCTCATGACCTGCGACCGGTGCCTGCTGTGCAGGGTGGAGGTCGCGTTGTCGTACTCTTGCGCGGCCACGTCCGCCTGCGCGTAGCTGTCGGCGGTGAAGTGCGTGATGGCCAGGAAGCTTCCTGCGGGCATCGGGTCCATCAGCGCCCGGACCAGGCCGTACGGGTCGTCCGCGTCGGGGATGAATTGCAGGACCGCTACGAGCAGCACCGCGACCGGCTGGCGGAGGTCGAGCAGCGCCCGCAGCTTCTCGTCGCCGAGGATGCCGTCCGGGTCGCGCAGGTCGTGCGTGATGACGGTGGTGCGGTCGTTGCCGTGCAGCAGGTTGCGGGAGTGGGCGAGCACGATCGGGTCGTTGTCGACGTAGACGACGCGGCTTTCCGGTGCGATCAACTGCGCGACCTGGTGCACGCTGTTCATCGTCGGCAGCCCCGCGCCCACGTCGAGGAACTGCCTGACACCGAGGTCCGCGGTCAGGTGCCGGACCGCGCGCATCAGGAACTTGCGGTTCTGCACCGCGGACGTCCGCACCACGCCGTCAGGCATCATCCCGATGATGCGTTCCGCCGCCGCACGGTCGGCGGGATAGTTGTCCTTGCCGCCCAGGTAGTAGTCGTACATGCGCGCGACGTTGGGAAAGTCGGGCTGGAACTGCGCGCGGGGCACGACGAAGTCTGGGTTGATGACCGTCGGCGGTCCCAGTGAGGACAACCGCCGCCCGCTCAGCCTGGGCGCGCCGCCCCGGCCGAGCAGGTCCGCCGCGGCGGGCAGCGCTTCCGGCCGGCCAGGACTCACCTTGCGCCCGACACCGCACCAGGCCAGCGAGCGGCCGGGGTTGACCGCCACTTCGGCATCGTCTTCCGGCTCGTCCGCGTCCCGCCGCCACCGCGGCGCCCAGACCAGCTCGCCGGGGTCGATCAGGTCGTAGCCGGAGAAGAACTCCGCGACCTTCCGGCGGGTCCTGCTGTGCACGGACGAGCTGGCGTTCTCGTACCCCTCCGCGGCCGCGTCGGCCTGCTCGTCGTAGCTGTCGGCGGTGAAATGCGAGACGACCAGGTAACTTCCCGCGGGCATCGGGTCCATCAGTGCCCGCACGACCCCGTAGGGGTCTTCCTCGTCAGAGACGAAATGCAGAACGGCCACCAGCAGCACCACGACCGGCTGACTGAAGTCGAGCATCGCCCGCAGCTGCGGGTCGGCGAGGATGCCTGTCGGGTCACGCAGGTCCCGCCGGATGACGGTGGTGCGGTCGTTGCCGTGCAGCAGGTTGCGGGAGTGCGCGAGGACGATCGGGTCGTGGTCGACGTAGACGACGCGGCTTTCTGGGGCGATCGACTGCGCGACCTGGTGCACGCTGTTCATCGTGGGCAGGCCGGTGCCGATGTCCAGGAACTGCCTCATCCCCAGGTCCGCCGTCAGGTGCCGGACCGCGCGCATCAGGAACTTGCGGTTCTGCACCGCCGCCGTCCTGACCACACCGCTCGGCATCGAGGCGATGATGTGCTCCGCCGCCGCCCGGTCAGCGGGATAGTTGTCTTTACCGCCGAGGTAGTAGTCGTATATCCGCGCGGTGCTCGGAATGTCCGGTCGGAAGTCATCAGCCGCCTGCGTCACGGTGAGATTCTGTCACTACATGACCACGCTGTCATGATGACCTCCGTGCGACTGACGCGGCAGCGACAGGCGCCGGTGGCGCACGACCAGCAGGGTGCGTGATCGCGACCACGGTGCAATTCGACTCGAGGCTGCCGCCCCGGGGCCGCCGCGTGGCCCGGCAAAGCACAAGGAGCAGCCCGCGGGCGGCGGCAGGGATAATCGGCACGACGGATGCCGTGAACGAAGGGACGCTCGTGATCCATCCTCTGGACCCCCTGTCCGCAGAAGAGATCCGCCGGGTTGCCGCGATCGTCCGCCGCGACCGCGGGGTCGGTGACGGCTGGCGGTTCGCCTCCATCGAGCTCAAGGAGCCCGCCAAGGCGGACCTGCCCGCGCTTGAATCCGGCGCGCGGGCCCGGCGGGAGGCCATCGTCGTCTGCTGGAACCGCGCGGACGGACAGGCGTACCAGGCCACCGTGTCGCTCACCGGCGACCGGGTCGCCGCCTGGCGGCACCTGCCCGGCCAGCAGCCCAACATGACGGTCGACGAGTGGCACGAGTGCGACGTGATGCTGCGCTCCCACCCGGCCGTCATCGAGGCCCTCGCGAGGCGCGGCATCACCGACACGTCCCTGGTGCTCTCCGACATGTGGGCCTACGGCGCGGCCCTCGTCCCCGAGCGGTACGCGGGCCGCAGGATCGGCTGGTGCGACGTGTGGTACCGGGGCAGCGAGCGGGGGAACCCCTACGCCCATCACCTGTCCGGGCTGCACCCCGTCGTCGACCTGAACGCGATGGAGCTACTCGAACTCGAAGACACCGACCAAGGCGGCCCGGCGCCAGGGAACCCGGATGCCGAAGTACGCGGCGAGTACCTGCCCGACCTCCTGCCGATGCGGCTGCGGGAAGTGGCGCCGCTGGTGGTCAGCCAGCCGGACGGCGTCGGCTTCTCGCTGGACGGCACCTTGCTGAGCTGGCAGAACTGGCAGGTCAGGCTCGGATTCAACTACCGCGAAGGCCTGGTGCTCCACCAGGTCACGTTCGAGGACGGTGAACGCCGGCGCTCGATCGCCCACCGGCTCTCGTTCGCCGAGATGGTCGTGCCCTACCGTGACGCGAGCCCCGACCACTACCGGCGGACGGCGTTCGACATCGGCGAGTGGGGCCTGGGCTTCATGACCACCTCGCTGACGCTCGGCTGCGACTGCCTCGGCGAGATCACCTACCTGGACGCGGTGGTGCACGACTCCCGCGGCGAGCCGCAGACGATACAGAACGCGATCTGCGTCCACGAGGAGGACAGCGGCGTCCTGTGGAAGCACGTGGACGAGCGGGCGGGCGCCGAAGTCAGGCGCGCCCGGCGGCTCGTGGTCTCCTTCCACGTGACCGTGGCCAACTACGAATACCTCGTGTACTGGCGGTTCTACCAGGACGGCAACATCGAGTGCGAGGTCCGCGCGACCGGGATCATGGTCACCTCGCACACCGGGGCGCCCGGCAGCCGCCCGGCCAACGGGACGTTGGTCGACCAGGGCATCTACGCGCCTTTCCACCAGCATTTCATCGTGGCCCGGCTGGACCTGGACGTGGACGGGACCGACAACACCGTCTACGTCACGGACTCCGTGCCCGCGCTGCCTCAGCCTGACGACCCCTACGCGCTCGGCCTGACCGTCGCCAGCACCCCGCTGCGAACCGAAGCGGACGGGAAGCAGGACTACGACTGGGGCACGCAGCGCGGCTGGAAGGTCGTCAACGGCAACGTGACCAACGGGCTTGGCACGCCGGTCGGCTACAAGCTGATCCCCACGGCGGCGTTCCCGCCGCTGCTCGACCAGGACTCCCCGGCCTACCAGCGGGCGCAGGCCATCGGGCACACGCTCTGGGTCACCCCGTACCGCGAGGACGAACGCTGGCCGTGCGGCGACTTCCCGGTTCAGGCCGAGCGCGACACCGGCCTGCCCGCGTGGACCGCGGCCAACCGGGACATCGAGAACACCGATGTTGTGCTCTGGTACGTGTTCGGCATCCACCACGTCACCCGGCCGGAGGACTGGCCGGTGATGCCGACCGACATCGTCTCGTTCTGGCTCAAGCCCTTCGGCTTCTTCGACCGTAACCCCGCCCTGGACGTGCCGCCCGGTCACGACTGCGGCTAGGCAGAAGGGACGCTACCAGCCAGGTAAGGTGCGCGTTGTGACGGCTACCCCGGTTTATCCCCGCGACGGGGAGTTCCTGGCCCTGGAGGAGATCCACGCGGCGGCCCTCGATCGCCTGCCGCGGGACGCGGCGACCTACCTGGAGAGCGGCGCGGGGACGGAGCTGACGCTCCGCGCCAACCGGGAGGCGTTCACCCGCTGGGTGATCAGGCCGCGCCCGATGAGCGGGGTCACCGACCCGAAGACCAACGCCGAGCTCCTCGGCATCCCGCTGTCCGTGCCGGTGCTGACCGCGCCGTTCGGCGGGGACGCCCTGTTCGGCGCCGAGGGCCACCTGGCCGTGGCCCGGGCCGACGCGGCCTGCGGCATCGCGTCGATCGTGCCGGAGGTCGGCAGCTTCTCCTACGAGCAGGTCGCCGCCGCGGCCCCGGCCGCCGCGCGGATCGGCCAGCTGCACCCGCACGACTCGTTCGACTTCTCCGCGGCCCGCATCAAGGCGGCCGGCTACGAGGCCCTGTGCGTGACCGTGGACTGCCCGGTCGTCGGCTTCCGCGCCCGGAACCGCATGGCCCGCTTCCATCCCGACCCGGTGGTCTGGCGCGGCAACGCCCTCGACGACGGCTCGCCGAACGTCGCGTCCACCTACGGCGCCCGGGTGGTGCCCGCATGGACCTGGGACCAGCTCGCCGAGGCGACCGCCAGGCACGGGATGCCGTGGATCGCCAAGGGCATCCTCACGACCGAGGCCGCCGAGGCGGCCCTCGCCGCGGGCGCCTCGGCGATCCTCGTCTCCAACCACGGCGGCCGCCAGGTCGATCCGTCCCCCGCCTCGCTCGACGTCCTGCCCGAGATCGCCGCGGCGGTCTCCAGGCAGGTTCCCGTCCTGCTGGACAGCGGCGTGCGCACCGGCGCCGACGTCTTCCTCGCGCTGGCGCTCGGCGCCTCGGCGGTGGTCATCGGCCGCCTCGCCGCCTACGGCCTGGCGGCCGCGGGCGAGCGCGGCGTCCGCCGCACGATCGAGCTGCTGGCCCAGGAGCTGCACACCCTGATGACCCTGGCGGGCGTCCCCGACATCCCCTCGCTCAGCCGGAAAGCGGTCGCGCCCCGCCTCTAGGAGGCCGGGCCGAGGTTCCCGGGAAGACCGCGGGTCATACGGGGCGGATATCGCCCCAAGCGTCACGCAATCGTGTTACCAGCCGGTAGATTCCGGCTATAAATGCGGGTAAAACGGGGCAAGCCGCCGGGCTCTACGGCGATTTCCCTCGGATGACCCGCGATCAGCTCGTCAACGACACCGGCAAAACCCATCCCGCGATGCCCCACTAACTCCCTTGGAATCAATCGTCTGGTGTTCCCGGCCCTTAGCGCCCCTCGTCCGCGCCCGCGGCGAGCCAGTCGTCGAAGGTGACCGTGCCGAGCCGCGCGCCGTCGCCTGGCAGCAGCACCTCGCCCGCCATGTCGGTACCGAAGGTGCTCCGCCAGGTCGGGATCAGCCTGATGGCCTGCCCGCGGGCGGCGTAGGTGCGCCTGGCCATGTCCACGAGGTCCTGCGTCTCCGGTCCCGCGATGTCGATCCGGGTGCGCAGCGGCGCGCCGACGGCGACGTCGGCGAGGATGGCCCCGACGTCGGCCTGCGCGATCGGCTGCACGAGCAGCGGTGCGATGGTCGCGGTGCCGTCCTTCTCCGTCCAGCCGGCCACCATGGCGGCGAAGTCGAGGAACTGCGTCGCCCGGACGATGGTCCACGGCACCGGCCCGTCGGCGACCAGGCGCTCCTGCTCCCGCTTGCCCGCGTAGTGCGGCGCGCGCGTGTTGTGGTCGAGGCCCACGATGGACAGCAGGACGTGGTGCCGCACCCCCGCCTGATCCCCGGCGGTGAGCAGGTTCTTCGTCGTCGTGCCGAAGAAGTCGACGATCTCCGCCCGGTCCTGCGACGGGTTGTTCATGACGTCGATCACGGCGTCGGCACCCCGCAGCGCGTCCGCCAGGCCGCTGCCGGCGTACGCGTCGACGCCGTCGGCCCGGCTGAGCGAGACCGCCTGGTGACCTGCTCCCTCGAGGGCGGCGATGGTGAACCGTCCGATCCGACCGGTGGCGCCCGCTACCGCGATTCGCATGAGTCCTCCCTGGTCCTCATTGAAGCTTTTAAGGATGCTTGATATCCGTAATACCGCACCGGGGAGCTCCTGGGGCGGCTGCTACGGTGGGGACCGTGGCCAGGAACATCGCGACCAACACCGCCGTCACCAGGGACGAACTGATCGAGTTCATCAAGGTCAGGCATCACGCCATCGTGATCACCACCAGGAAGGACGGCGGACCGCAGGCTTCGCCGGTCACCTGCGGCGTCGACGACCAGGGCCGGATCGTCGTCTCCACCTACCCGGAGCGGGCCAAGGCCCGCAACGCCCGGCGCGACCCGGGGCACGTCAGCGTCCTGTTCCTGTCCGACGACTTCGGCGGCCCGTGGGTCCAGGTCGACGGCACCGCCGAGGTGCTCGACGTGCCGGACGCCACCGAGGCCCTGGTCGACTACTACCGGTCGATCTCCGGCGAGCACCCGGACTGGGACGAGTACCGCGCGGCCATGGTCAAGCAGGGCAAGTCGCTGCTCCGGGTCACGCCGGTCCGCTGGGGCCCGGTCGCCACCGGCGGCTTCCCCGCGCGCCTGGCGGACTAGCGGGGGGCTCGCCGGCTACCCGGGCGCGAGCCGCAGGTGCTCGAGCCCGCGCAGCACGGTGTTCGGCTTCCATTCGGGGTCGCCGGAGATCCGCAGCCGGGGGAGCAGCGGCAGCAGTTGCCGCAGCACGATCGCCGCCTCGAGCCGGGCGAGCGGCGCGCCGAGGCAGAAGTGCATCCCGTGGCCGAAAGCCAGGTGGCGCCCCGGCTCGCGGCGCACGGAGAACCGGTCCGCGTCCGCGCGCAGCGCGGCGTCGCGGTTGGCCGCGCCCACGAGCATGACCACGAAGGAGCCGGCCGCGACGCGCACGCCGCCCGCTTCCGCCGGGCGCAGCGCGAACCTGCTAGCGACCTGCACCGGCGGGTCGTACCTGAGCGCTTCCTCCACGGCCGGCCCGATGAGCGCCGGCTCGGCCGCCAGCGCCGCCAGCTCGGCGGGATTCTGCAGCAGCGCGAGCACGGCACCGCCGATCAGGCTCCTGGTCGTCTCGTGCCCGGCGATGAGCAGCAGCATGCACATCCCGATCAGCTCGTCCTCGGTCAGCGGACCGCCGGAGTCGTGCACGCCGATGAGCGCGGAGATCAGGTCGTCGCCGGGGGAGCGCCGCCGCGACGGCAGCAGCCCACGGAGGAAGGCGGCGAACTCGTCGCGCGCCGCCCGCTGCCGCAGGCGTTCCTCGTCGGAGACGAGGAACCCCGGGTCCAGGGCCCGCGCGAGCGCCGCCGACCAGGCCACGAGCCGCGGCCGGTCGCCGGGCGGCACGCCGAGCAGCTCGCTGATGACCGCGACGGGCAGCGGCTGGGCGAGCCCGGAGATCAGGTCGAAGTGCCCTAGCCGGCCGTCAGCCGTGCCGTTAAGAGCACGGGCGAGCAGGTCCGCGGTCAGCGCCTCGACGCGCGGCGCGAGTTCCCGCACCCTGGCCGGGGTGAAGGCCCGCGACACCATCCGGCGCAGCCGCGTGTGATCGGGCGGGTTCAGCCACAGCATCGACCGGGCGTTGGGCCCCGCAGGGCTTGGGCGGCCGGGGCGGCCCGCGGGCGCGTCCTCCTCCTCAGCGCGGCCGAACGCCGGGTCGGCGAGCACCGCCTCGCAGTCCGCGAACCGGCTGAGCACGTACAGCCGCTCCCGCGGCCGCGCGACCGGCCGTTCCGCCCGCCATCGCGCGTAGCGGGGATACGGGTCGGCGACGCTCCCTGGCGCGAACAGCGCCGCGAGCGCCCGCAGGTCGTCGGGCCTGACCGGCAGCTCGCTCATCCGTCGCTCACCCGCGGCACGACACCAGGTTACTCATACCGTGGTCGCAGTCGTCTGCGACCACGGTATGAGTGCGGCGGCGAAGGGTCACTGCTGAGCGCGCCCGGCGTGACCGTGAGCAGCACGGCACCGGGTGAGCTGACCGTGCGGGGTGCCTCGGCCGCGGATGCCGGACTGGTGCGCCCTCAGCGCCCCGGCTGACCCTGAGACAGCAGCCCGGCGAGGCCTTCGGAGGCCGGGGCGGCGCGCGGGTGCCATCCGGTCATCTCCGTGAAGGCGGCATCCGTGATCTCCCGGGAGACACCGAACAGGGCGCCGGCGGGTCCCCAGTCAGCGTCGTAGAGCGGGTGCAGGCGCCGGCTCGCGGCGGCCGCCAACCGGGCGTTGAGCATGGCCTGGGTGGCCGGGGCGCCGTCGGTGACGTTGTAGGTGCCCGGGGCGGCGGTGAGCGCAGCCAGGACGGCGCGGGCGGCGTCGGGTTCCGCGAGAGCGGCGATCCGGGCGGCCGGGTCGCCGTCGATGAGCCGCCATCCGCGCCCGGCGGCGGACATGACGCGGCGGGTGATGGCTTCGGCGCCGCCGTAGGTCCAGCCGAGCCGCAGGACCACCGAGTCTCCGCCGAGCCGGGTGAACAGGCTGGCCGCTCGTTCGGCGGCGGCCGCGGGCGCTGTCTCGGGTGCGGTCAGGATCGGTGAACTGGCGCGCAGGGGCAGTCCGCCGTCGTCGTCGTAGCGGAAAGCGGAAGACACGACGACGAGCCGGGTCGCGCCGAGCCCGCGCGCAGTCGCGACCGCGTGCTCGAAGCCGGCGGCCAGGCCGCTGGACCCGAACCGGTGCCGCAGGCGGCTGGGCAGCCCGGGGAGCCGGGGGACGGTCACCACCACGACGGCGGCGACGGCGAGTCCGTTCCCCGCGGATGACGGTGCCTCGGATGATGGGGCCTCGGATGATGGGGCCGGGGCCAGCCGGGCGGGGGAGTCCAGGCACGACACCAGCGAGGTCGCGGTGCGCAACTGGCACGCCACCGCCGACCGGAGGGAACTGGGCCTGCCGATCAGGACCACGGGCGCAGTACTCATGCCTGAAGAGTCGCGGCTGGCGGCTGAAGAACCGTTGAAGACGAGTGAGATCATCCGTGCGGCGTTCGTTCAGCGTTCCCTCAGACTCCGAACGCCACAATGCAGGCATGCGTGTCCTGATCGTGGAGGATGACGAACTGCTGGCCACGTCGCTCGGCCGCGGGCTGAGCGCGGAAGGGTACGCCGTGGAGGTTGCCGCCGACGGCATCGACGGCTTGCACCGGGCCAGGGAGTTCGACTACGACGCGATGATCCTCGACGTCCTGCTCCCCGGGCTCAACGGCGTACGCGTCTGCGCGCAGCTGCGCGCAGACGGCCGCGACCTGCCGGTCCTGATGCTGACCGCCAGGGACGGCACCGCCGACCACGTCGCCGGCCTGGACGCCGGCGCCGACGATTACCTGGCCAAGCCGTTCACGTACCCGGTGCTCCTGGCCAGGCTCCGGGCGCTGCTGCGGCGCGGCCCGGCCCGGCTGCCGCCCGTCCTGGCCCACGGCCCGCTCCGCCTGGACCCGGCCCGGCACCGCTGCGCCAGGGACGGGGCGGAGCTAGACCTCACCCCCCGGGAGTTCGCCGTGCTCCGCTACCTGCTGGCGCACCGGGAGGCGACCGTCGCCAAGCAGGAACTCCTCGACCACGTGTGGGGCGACAACGACGCGGCGGACCATAACGTCGTCCAGGTCTACGTCAGCTCGCTGCGGCGCAAGATCGACACCGACGGGCAGCCGTCGCTGATCGAGACCGTCCGCGGCGTCGGTTACCGGATGCGCGAGGACCCGTGCTGACCAGCCCGGCCCGGTGGTGGCGCTCCAGCCTGCGGCTGCGGCTGACCCTGACGGCAACGCTGCTCGCCGCCGTGATCTTCGCGATCGCCGGGTCGGTCGCGATCACGCTCTACCACAAGTCGCTGACCGATGCCGTGTGGCGTACGGTGACCGGGACGGCCAGCGAGGTCGCCGCGAACCTCGGCCCGGCGAAAGCGCTACCAGACCCGATCCCCATGCCGGTCGCGCCGGGGGTGCCGCGAGTCCAGGTCCTCGACAGCGGAAATCACGTGGTCACCGGGGATCCCGCGTCGGCCGGCCGGGCGGCCATGTACCAGCTGCCGCCCGGCCGGAGCAGCCAGCAGGCCGTGCTGACCAGCCCCGGCTTCATGACGGCGGGCAGCGCCGCGGTCTCCGCCGTCCGGGCCGTCACCCCCCGTGGCCAGGAAACGTTCGTGGCCGCGCTGTCCCTGGACCCGGCCTGGGCGCAGACCCGCCAGGTGGCCTGGCTGGCCGGCGGGCTGGCCGCGGTCGCCCTCACGGTCGTCGCGGCGGTGTCCTGGCTGACCGTCGGCCGGTCGCTTCGGCCGGTGGAACGGCTGCGGCGGCAGGCCGCGGCGATCGCGGCCAGCGGCGACCTCTCCGTCCGGCTGGCCGGCCTCGGCACTGACGAACTGGCCCGGCTCGGCGGCACGCTGAACGAGATGTTCCAGTCGCTTGAGGAGTCGGTGAACCGCCAGCGGCGCTTCGTCGCCGACGCCGCGCACGAACTGCGGACGCCCCTGGCCGGCATGACCACCGCGCTGGAAGTCGCGCAGGCGCACCCGCAGACCAGCCCGACGCTGGTCGAGGACCTGCTCGCCGGCCACCGGCGGCTGGGGCGGCTAGTCAATGACCTGCTGATCCTCGCCGCGGTGGACGGCCGGGCGGCACCGCAGGCGCGCCCGGTCGACCTGGCCGGCGTGGTCACGGACTGCTCGCGCCGCCCGGTCCCCTCCGGCATCAGCCTTCGCCTTGGCCACCTCGACCGGGTGCTCGTCGCGGGCAACGAGACGCAGCTCAGCCGGGTAGTCGGCAACCTGGTGGACAACGCGCTGAAGTACACCGGGAGCACGGTCGAACTGTCCGTCCGCCTGGACGCAGGCCACGCCGTGGTCTCGGTGTCCGATGACGGCCCGGGCATCCCGGCCGCGGACCGGGAGCGGATATGGGAACGGTTCACCCGGCTCGACGACGACCGGTCAAGGCGAAGCGGCGGCAGCGGCCTCGGGCTGGCCATGGTGCGGGAGATCACCGCCGCCCACGGGGGCACCGCCTCGGTGACCGACACCCAGCCCGCCCCGGGCGCGACGTTCCTGGTTCGCCTGCCGGCCCTCCCCACTTACCAGGCGCATCCCGAACGGAGTGTGGCCTCAACGCCGACGCATGACTAGGTTGCGGTGTCCCAGGACGGCGAGCGGATTCCGGGAATGTACGGCCGCGGGTTACCTTCCGTTCTCCGGGCCTGGCAGCGCCGGGGGAGAGGATGTTCGCAGCTCATGAACGCGACGGGATGCCGATGGAACTGCGACACATCACCTCTTTCCTTGTTCTCGCCGAGGAGCTGCACTTCGGCCGGTCCGCCGCGCGGCTGCACATCTCGCAGCCGTCGCTGAGCCTGCAGCTGAAGCAGCTGGAACGCCGGGTGGGCGTGCAGCTCGTCGCCAGGACCTCGCACAGCGTGCGGCTCACGCCCGCCGGCGAGGCGTTCCGCCGCGAGACGGGGCCGCTGCTCGGCCAGCTTGACCGGGCCGTCGAGGCGGCCCGCCGGGCCGGGCCGTCGGCCACCGGGCAGCTGCGCATCGGCTTCAACTTCCCCGCCGGCCAGCGGGTCCTCGTGCCCGCGCTCGCGCGGATGCGGGACACGTACCCGCAGGTGCGGACCTCGCTGCTGCAACGGCACACCTGCGGGCAGCTCGCCGAACTGCGCCGGGGACGGCTCGACATCGCCTTCGTCTACGGGACCTGCGCGGAGGAAGGCGTCAGCCAGCACCCTGTCCTCACGCTGCCCGTGGTCGGGATCTGCTCCAGCGACCATCCCCTCGCGACCGGCGAACGGGTCAGCTGGGCCGAGCTCGCCGGGCACCGCTGCGTGCTGCCGAGCCAGGCGACCAGCCCGGCCATCCACGACGCGGTGCTCACCGCCGCCCGGCACGGCGGCGTCGACCTATCGCCGGCCGAGGTGTTCGACGATGGCGACGCCGCCGTGGTCATGGTGGCGAGCCAGCAGGTCGTGATCTTCGCGTCCTCGGTGCGCGCGGAGACGGTGACCACGATCGGGCTCGCCACGCTGTCGTTCGCCGACCCGGTTCCCGAGGTGACGATCTACGCGACCTGGCGCGAGGGGGACGCGAACCCGGCGGTGCCACTGTTCCTCGACACGGTCGACCAGACCCGAGCCGGCTACGGGCGTTCCTAGCACGCGCGATAGGAAGCGCTGATCGCGCGATTGGGAGAACGTCGTTGCCGGTCATGAGGCCGGCCAAGCACGTTGGAACCATGCGCCTGACGATCCTCGGCTGCCGGTCGGGAATGCCGGCCGACGGGCAGCCGAGCTCTGGTTACCTGGTCGCCAGCGGCGACTCGACGATCCTGCTGGACTGCGGCCCGGGGATCGCCACCGCGCTCGGCGCGGTGGCCGCCCCGCACGAGCTCAGCGCGGTGATCATCAGTCACCTGCACCTTGACCACTGCTACGACCTGCTGCCACTCGGCAAGTCGCTGCTGACCAGGTCCCTGCGCTACCCGCGGGCGGGCGAGGCGCCGCAGGACTGGGCCGACACCGACGCCGTGCCGCTCTACGTCCCCGCGGGCGCGAAGGCGGTGCTCGGCCGGCTCGCCGCCCTGTTTCCCGTCACCACGGCCCCGGTGCTCGACCGCAGCTTCGACCTCGCCTTCGATGTCCGGGAGTACCAGCCGGGCACGCGGTTCGCCGTCGGCGGCATGACGGTGGGCCTGCACGAGCTGCGGCACAGCGCGCCCAACTGCGGGATCAGGATCGAGTCCCCGGACGGCTGCGTGGCCTACACCGGCGACACCAGCGTCTCACCGGGACTGCTGCCGCTCGCGGCGGGCGCCGACCTGCTGCTCGCCGAAGCGACACTCACCGTGACCGACCACGGGCCGCACGGCCACCTCAGCGCCGCGGACGCGGCGCGCGCGGCCCGCGACGCCGGCGCGAGGGCCCTCCTGCTCACCCACTTCCCTTCCGCGGACCCGGACTGGCTGCTCGCGCGCCGCGATGAGGCCGCGCGGGAGTTCGCCGGCGACGTCCACCTGGCCCGCCCGGGTGCGACCTTCGAGGTCGGAAAGATCCGGGCCGCTCACCGCACACCACCAAGAAAGGCATTGTCATGACGCGCCGGACACCCCGCCGCAGCATCGCCGTTTCCGCCTCCGCTCTCGCCGTCGCCATCGGCCTCATGACCGCCGCCTGCGGCACGGCGGCGACGTCCGCATCCGGATCGGCGCCGGGCGCGACGATCACGCTGTCGTTCCTTTCCTACAACTACGGCACGCCGGATCTCGGCGGCCAGGGCACCCAGGAGCTGATCAACGCCTTCGAGGCGGCCAACCCCACGATCAAGATCAAGCCGCAGGGCGTGCCCGTGGCCGACGCGCTCACCGAGGCACAGACCGAGACCGCGGCGGGCGACCCGCCGGACGTGGCGCAGATCGGCTGGAGCAAGATGGCCGCCGCCTACCGGGCGCTTCCCGTCACCGCCGTGCAGGACATCCCGACGGCCGCGCAGTGGGGGGCGGCCACCGTCGGCATGTCGCAGCCCCTGCTCAGGGCCGTGGAGGCGAACGGGAAGGTCGTGGCGATGCCGTACACGATCTCCACGCCAACGCTCTTCTACAACGCGACCCTCTTCGAGAAGGCGGGCCTGAACCCGGCGGACCCGCCGGCCACGGTCGCCGAGGCGCAGCGCGACGGCCTCGCCATCGCCAAGACCGGTGGGTCCGGCGTGTACTTCGACATCGCCGACGCCGCCAAGTCGGACTTCCTGACCCAGTCGATCATCGACGCCAACGGCGGCAGCGAGATCTCACCGTCCGGCCAGCCGAACGTCGACCAGCCCGCCGCGGTCGCCGCCCTGGCGGCCATGCGGGAGCTGACCACCTCGGGCGCGCAGCCGGCGGTGAGCGAGGCCGACGCGATCGCGGCGTTCGACGCGGGCAAGCTCGGCATGCTCGTTACCAGCACCGCGGTGCTCGCGGGCATCGAATCCGCCGCACAAGGCAAGTTCGACCTGCGGACCGCCGCGATGCCAGGGTTCGCCGGAAAGCCGGCGCACACCACGTTCTCCGGCGCCGGACTCGTCGTGCTCGCCAAGGACAAGGCGCACCAGCAGGCCGCGTGGCAGTTCATCAAGTTCCTCACCAGCGCGGAGGGGTTCACGATCATCACCTCCAAGATCGGGTACCTGCCGCTGCGCCCGGCGATCGTGACCGACCCGCGGTACCTCGGCGCCTACTTCCGCAAGGACCCGCGGATCGGCCCGGCGCTCAAGCAGCTCGACGAGGTCACCCCGTACGCGTTCTTCTCCGGCGCGCAGGCCGCCCAGGCCGTGGCGACGCTGCAGGACGACGCGGTGCAGCCGATCGTGTTCGCCGGCGCCAGCCCGGCGAGCACGCTGACTGGCGTCACCAGGCAGATTCAGTCGATGCTGAGCCAGTGACCCCGATCCTGTGAGCGTAGTTACTCCCGTCACGGACGGGACCGCCCCACGGCCCGGCCTCGTCCGGCCCCGGCCACGGCCGCGACGGCTGTTCACCAGGCGCAGTTTCACCAAGCACGGGGCCGGCGGCGGCTGGCCGTTTCTCGTGCCGTTCCTCGCCTCGCTGCTGATCTGGGTGTACGGGCCGGCCGCCGCGACCGTGGTGCTGTCGTTCCTGCGGTGGAACCTCACCTCGGGGCCGCCCGCGTTCGCCGGCCTGACGAACTACCGCGCGCTGTTCGCGGACCCGAACTTCCTGCCCGCCGCCTGGCAGACGCTGCTCTACGCCGCGGGCATCATCCCGCTGGGGGTCGCGCTGCCGCTGTGGCTGGCGATCGCGCTATGGAAGCGGCCGGGAAGGGCCGCCTTCACCTACCGGTGCCTGCTGTTCACGCCGGTGATGCTCGCCCCGGTCGCGACCGCCATCTCCTGGCAGTTCGCGCTTAACCCGCTGCAAGGCGTCCTGCACGCGCTGTGCGACGCCGTCGGCCTGCCCACCCCCGACGTCCTCGGCGATCCGGGCACGGCGCTCTGGGGTCTCGACCTGATCACCGCGGGCAAGGTGATCGGGCTGAACGTCCTGCTGTTCGGGGCCGCGCTCGCCGCGGTCGACCCGCGCACGGTCGAGGCCGCGCGGCTCGACGGCGCCACCGAAGGACAGGTCACCCGCCACGTGCTCGTTCCGCAACTGCGCCGGACGGCCGTGCTGCTCACCATGCTCGCGGCCGTCTACGCCGGGCAGTGGTCGTTCACCAACATCTCGGTGCTCACCCAGGGCGGCCCCGTCAACCGCACCGACAACGTCTACTACCTGATCTACGTGTACGGGTTCGATTACTTCGACATCGGCCGGGCCGCGGCCGCGTCGGTCCTCGTCGTGGCCGCCCTCGGCGTCTTGCTGGTGGCCGGCGGCCTGCTCAGGCGGAGGCGCGATGCCCGCGCCTGACCGTCGCAGTGCTTTCCCTGCTCGCCTCCGGGCGCTCGGGACCCCTGCCTCCTCCCTCGTCACTCGTCCGCTCCTTCGTCGCTCCCTCCCTCCTCAGTCCGGGGGCAGGGGCGCGCCCTTCGACTCGCAGGGGATGGCGCGGGCCGGCTGGCACCTGGCCCTCGCCGCGTCGGCGGCGTTCCTGCTCGCGCCGACCGTCCTCGCGGTGCTCGCGTCGCTCAAGCCGGCCGGCGACCTCTACGACGCCAACCCCCTGCCGTTGCACCCGACGCTGGACAGCTACCGGGTGGCCATCGCCGACTTTCCCGTCGTCCGGCTGCTCGCCGACACGGTGGCGGTCGCCGCAGGCGTGACGATCCTCCAGCTGATCGTCGCGACGCTGGCGGCGTACGCCCTGGTGGAGGGGGGCGCCAGGGCCGGGCGGCTGGCACTCGCCGCGGGCACCGTCGCGGTGCTCGTGCCCGCCCAGGCGCTGATCATCCCGCAGTTCCTGCTGGTCACCCACCTGGGCTGGCAGAACACGTTCGCCGGCCTCATCGTGCCGCAGCTGTCCGGCTGCGCCGTGCCGCTGCTCCTGCTGCGCCAGCAGGTCAGGGCGATCCCCGCCAGCCTCACCGAGGCCGCCACGCTCGACGGCGCGAACAGCTGGCAGGCGCTGTGGCACGTCGTGCTGCCCGTCATGCGCCCCGCGCTCGGCGCGGTCGCGATCCTGGTTTTCGCCGGCACGTGGAACGAGTACCTGTGGCCGCTGATCGCGGCGCCGGGCGGGACGCCAGGGACCATCCAGACCGGCCTCGCCCTGTTCCTCAACACCGAGGGCGCGAACCCAGGACCGCTGCTCGCCGCGGCGACCCTGGCCACCCTGCCCGTTCTCGCGGCCTACGGCTGTGCCGCCCGCCAGATAACGAACGCGTTCATGCACTCCGGCATCGAGTGACGCGCGCCCAGGGGAGGTTCCCACTGAGTTCGTCCAAGGCCCGCGCCGGCCGCATGGAATGATCACTGTTATGGGAAACGTGCCAGTTAGCCTGAGCCAGGCGCTCGCCGCCTTCACCGACGTGTTCAGCCCGCGGATCGTCGCCCGGGTCAACGACTACGACGTCAGGGTCGCGCACTTCAAGGGCGACTACGTGTGGCACGTGCACGAGCACACCGACGAGTTCTTCCTGGTCCTCGACGGCCGGATCGACATCGCGCTGCGCGAGGACGGCCGTGAGCACACCGTTCGACTCGGGACCGGCGAGATCTTCGTCGTGCCAAGGGGCACCGAGCACAAGCCGTCCTCCCCGGGCGGTTCGGTCCTGATGCTCGAGCCGTCGGGGACGGTCACGACCGGCGACCGGCAGGACGGCGAGATACCAGCCCACATCGACAGCACGGCCGGCCGGCTCATGGACGGCGGGCAAGGCGGATCCTGAGCACGGGCGCCGCACCGTGACTCACCGGCCGCGGCGGCCGGTCCGCATCGGCCTGCAGATCAAGCCGCAGCACGCCGAGTACGCGCAGATCCGCGATGCGTGCGCCGCGGCCGAGGCGGCCGGCGTGGACATCGTCTTCAACTGGGACCACTTCTGGCCACTCGGCCGCGGTCCCCAGGCGGAGGGCAGGCACTTCGAGTGCTGGACGATGCTCGGCGCCTGGGCCGAGGCCACGACCCGCGTCGAGTTCGGTCCGCTGGTGTCGGGCCATCGGCTACCGCAACCCGGACCTGCTCGCCGACATGGCCCGGACGGTCGACCACATCAGCGGCGGACGGCTCGTCCTCGGCCTCGGCGCGGGCTTCAGGGAGAAGGAGTACGCCGAGTACGGCTTTCCGTTCGGCCCGCCCGCCGAGCGGGCGGCCGAGCTTGAGGCCGGGCTGGCCAGGATCGAGCGGCGGCTCGCCGTGCTGAACCCGCCGCCGGTCAGGAAGATCCCGATCCTGGTGGCGGGCGCGGGGGAGCGCAAGACCCTGGGACTGGCCGCCCGGTACGCCGACATGTGGAACGCGCTGCTCCCCGACGGGGACAGCTACCGGCGCAAGTCGCGCCTGCTGGACGAGCACTGCGCCCGTATCGGCCGCGACCCCGGCACAATCGAACGGTCAGTGCTGGTGGCGGGCCCGCCGGAGAATCTCGGGGACGAGCACCTGGCCCTCGGGGCCTCCCTGTTCGTCCTCATGATGAACCCGTCAGACAGCTTCGCCGAGGTCGAGCGGTGGGTAGCGTGGCGCGACCGCCGCAACGCGTGAGGCGCACCGCGATTGTGAGTTAGCTGGATTGCCTTACCGGTCGGCCTGCGGCTCTTTATCGGCATCGGGGCAGAGAACGGTCTTGATGGCGTCATGTTCATGCTTGCCGGTGAGGACGTCGGGTAGCTCATTGAGGCTGACGCGCCGGTCAACGAGGCGGCTGGGGCAGATGAATCCCAGCGCGGCGGAGCGCTGAGCCCGGTCCATCCAGGTAAGGACGTTGTCCGTACGGCGGTTGTGCAGGCTGACCACGCGCATCGCGCGGAAGTTCCAGCCCTGCATGTCGACGGTGCGTTTACCGCCGTTCGACTGGTGATAGCCCAGAATGCCAAGGGTGCCGTCGATCCCGACGAGGTCACTCGCCAGGTTCAGGCCCGCCGCGGCTCCGGTCGCCTCGATCACGATCGGCTGGGTCCGGCGCATCTGGTCATCGACCTCATCAGGGTGGACGACGACGTCCGCACCCCAGTCGCGGGCGAGTTCCCTGGCGCTGGCGCGCGGTTCGATGACGAACACGCGGTGCCCGAGGGCGGTCAGATAGCGGAGCGCCAACAGGCCCATGAACCCGGTGCCGACGAGGACGATTCGCGGGTACTCGCGGAACGAGAGCATCTCCAGGCCGCCGATGACGCAGGCGACCGGTTCGGCCAGTGCTCCGTCAAGCAGCGAGCAGTCGGGGTTCAGGACGACCGTGCGCACGGCGGGGACGACGATCTCGGAGGCGTAGCCATAGCTCACGTGGGCCGCGACGCGGGTGCCGGGCGGACGGTCGGCGGCCGCGGACTCGGTGACGACACCTGACACTTCGTGCCCGAGGCGGCGGGGGAAATCGCCCTCACCCTCCGCGACTGCCGCTAGATCCGAGTGGCACACGCCGACGTACGCGACCGAGAGACGGACATGACCATTAGATAGCGGTTCGGAGTGGGCTTGAACCACGCTGCTGGCGAGCTTGCCGGTGGTTTGCACGTAGCGCACGGGCGTTCCTTTCTGGTATCTCACCGGGGCGGCTTGCTGAGCTTTGCGAGGATAAGCGCGGCGTCGGGGTGGTGCAGATCGTGCAGGATCGCAACTGCCTGCCGCCAGGCGTCCTGGGCGGCAGCCGGTTCAGCGGCGGCTTCATAGTCATCCCCGAGGCGCGTGAGCGTCTCGGCTTCCGTGTAATGGTCACCGAGCTGCCGGTTGAGTTCGAGGGCCTGCCGATGGCAGTCGATGGCCTGTGGACTATTGCCCAGGTAGCGGTAGGTATCACCAAGAGCCCTCAGTGTTTCTGCCATACCGTATTTGTCTGCTTTCTCCGCTAGTTCGCGATGTACGGCAATGGCCGCTTGGCAGCAGGTGAGGGCCTCCTGATATTCGCCTAGATGGGTCAGGCAGCGTCCCTCTCGGGTGCGCGCGCGTGCCTGCCCGGTGCGATGCCCAGCGGCGAGATACAAGTCGAAGCTCTGGCGGGCGTGGCTCAGCGCTTCGTAAGGCTGCCCCTGATAGTTCTCCACCTCAGAAAGCTCAACGTGGCTATGAGCCTGCTCTTCGCGATCCCCGAGTTCGCGATTCAGGTCCAAGGCGTGCCAGAGATGGGCGCGCGCTTTGTCATAGCTGCCGAGCCGAAGGTACGCATAGCCCAGTTCATGGCTGGCCAGGGCCTGTCCGCGCCGGTCTCCGGCTCGCCGCGCGGAGGCCAGCGCGGTGTGCAGCGTGGCGATCCATTCGTCCAGATAGCCCTGCCGGTTGAAGTAGGCGGTCAGGACCCACGGGATCTGCCACGCATGAGTATCAAACCCGCTCGACGCGGCCTGCGTGACGATCGCCGGGAATGCCTTTTGCTCAGCCTCGCACCAGGCCCGCGCCTGCTCGCGGCCGGTCAGTTCTTCCGCAGCTATCATCCGCGGGTCCGGTGCGATGAGGCCAATCTCCGCGCGGCCCGGGTACAGCCACTCGATCGCGGCGTGACCAGTGTGCAGGTAATGATCGAGCATCCGGCGCACTGCGGCGTGGCGTTCGGTCGCCGTATCTACGCTCGTGCCCTGGCGGGCGGCATAGCTGCGCAGCAGGTCATGGAAGGTGAACCGGCCCGGTGCGTGCTCGGTGACCAGGTAGGCCCGCGTGAGTTCGCCCAAGGCCTTGCGTGCCCGCATCAGCGGGACTCCGGCCAGGCTGGCGGCGGCTGCGGCGGATGCGTCAGGACCGGGATGCAAGCTGAGCATCCGGAACGTCCGGGCCGCCGGTTCGCTTAGATGCCGGTAGGAGCAGGAGAACACCACCTGCAGGTTCGTGGCCAGGTCTCCCGCATCCAGAGCATCGAGGCGCAGTCGTGCGTCTCGCAGTTCACCGGCCAGCCCAGCGAGCGGCAAAGTCGGCGCGGCGGCGGCGCGAGCCGCCACGATGCTCAGCGCAAGCGGCAGCCGCGCGCACAGCTCGATCAGCTCGTCCGCGATCCCCGGCTCACGCGAGGCCCTGGACGGGCCGAGATGGTGGATTAGCAACTCGCGGGCCTCGGTTGCGGTGAGCAAGTCAAGGTCCAGCAGCTGAGCGCCTTCGCAGGCGGCAAGACTGCTGAGCTGGCTGCGGCTGGTCACCAGCACCAGGCAGGTCTCGCTGCCTGGTAGCAGCGGGCGTACTTGCTGCGCATCACGGGCGTTGTCGAGCAGCAAGAGGAACCGCCGTCCCGCGAGCAGGCTGCGGTACAAAGCGGCCTGTGCGTCCAGGCTCACGGGAATGCCCGAGGGTGCTACGCCCAGCGCGCCGAGGAAACCGCGGATGACTTCGGCGGGGCGCAGCGGCGACGCGACCGGGTCGAATCCGCGCAGGTTCACGTACAGTTGCCCGTCAGGGAACCGGTCGGCGACTTGATGCGCCCACCGCAGGGCCAGCGCGGTCTTGCCGATTCCCGCGGTGCCGCCAACCGCGGAAATCATGATCGTCCCGGCCGCAAGCTGGCTCGGGCCGACGGCGTTGTCCAGCAGGCTAGTGAGCGCGGCCAGCTCGCCGGCCCGGCCCACAAAGTGCGACGTATACGCGGGAAGCTGACGTGGCCCCACCGAATCTCGCTGTACGCGGCCGATTTCCAGAATTTTCTGGTCGGCCGGATAAGGGAAATCAGGAAGCGCGATCCAGGCCACCGTGCTGGTTTCCTTGACGGTTACCTGGGCGGGCCGGTAACTGCCGGGATATGCCGTCAGCGAATGCCGGATCACCTCGTCGAAAAACCACGCCGAGGCGGCCAGCGCGAGCACCCCAGGCGAGGCGGCCAGCGCTGCTTTTAGCGCGGGGGCCTCAAGCAGCCGGAATGCCACGTTGACGCAGGCCGCGGTGACGCCGTGCTCGTCGTAGTACACCTCCCCGGCGTGCAGTGCCATCCGCAGCCGCATCTGTTCCGGCTCACTGTGCCTGGCATTTTCCTGCCGCACGGCTCTCGCCAGTTCGCCAGGCAGCGATATGGCGAATGGGGCCTTGGGCAGCTGCGCGGGAGCCAGCAGGAGAATGCCGTCACCCCTGTCCTCGACATGACAGCGCGACCACGAGATGCCGCAGGACCGGAGTGCCTGCCGTAGCGCCCGGTAAAGACCATCGCGCACCACGAGCCGGTCCGGGTCAGCCCGCGCGGGGCTGCCGAACCTTTCCACATCCACGACGAGAATGATCCGGTGGACAGCGCTCTGGGGTCGCGGCATCAATCCAGCCAGGTGACAATGCGTCCCTGATCCGCGCAAGCCGTCGCCATAGCGGAACCAGGCTCAATTCTGGCACAGCGGAATTCGGCGGGAAACTGTCCTCGCGATATGACCCCGACGTCGTTCGTCATCAACGACGCACATTCTCGTCAACGACGTCATCGTGATAGACTGACGTACATGACCATCCTTGAGGAACGAACCGCGTCCGGCCCCGCCCGCAAGGTGCCGATCAGGCAGTTGCAGCAGCATGCCGCCAAGGTCATCGACGAGCTGGCGGACGCCGACGAGATCGGCGAGATCACCCGCCGCGGACAGGTGATCGCGCGCCTCATCCCGGTGTCGCCCGCCGAGCGTGCCTTCGCCGAGATGCTGGAGCGCGGCGAGGTCATCCCGGCAAGGAACCCGGCAGGCCTGGCCGGCTGGAAGCCTCTGCCCGCGAGGGAGGACGGGGTATCGCTTTCCGACGCGCTGACCGACCTTCGCGAGGAAGAGCGCGGATGATCTATTTCGACACGAATGCCCTGCTCAAGCTGATCCGCGAGGACGTGAAGAGCGATGCGCTCGGCGCGTTCATCGACGCGCGGCAGGGGACGCGGTGGTTCTCTTCCGAGATAGCGAAGACCGAGCTCGCCCGGACGGTGCGCCGCATCAACCACGATGACCGCGGGCGCCTCATCGACGAGCCGAGGCTGCGCACGGAGCTGGACTACGCCGAGCGCATCTGGGAACGACTCGACCTCATCGCCGTCAGCAGTCGGCTGCTCGACGCGGCCGCCGCCATTGAGCAGCCGTTTCTCCGCACGCTCGACGCGATCCACCTGGCGGCGGCGATGTCGCTGCGAACGAGCCTGTCCGCATTCGTGACGTACGACAAGCGACTCGCCGCGGCGGCGCAGGAAGCCGGGCTCCCGGTCCGCTCGCCGGCCTAGCCGGTTAGCCCGCCGGGAGGGCGGGCGGCGGCGTGTCTCCCGGACCGAGCTGCGCCTTCAGGGCGGCAAGCTCCTTGTCCACCTCGCTCGACGAGGTCACCTCCTCGAGTTCCCGCTGGATGTCGTCCCCTCCGCCGCTGACGTCTTCGAGCACGCCGGACTGCAGGAGTTCATCCAGTGCGCCGGCCCGGGCCTGCATGTTAGCGATCTTGTCCTGGGCGTTCTGGAGCGCGGCACCCGAGTCGCTGATGCCCGCTATGTTCTCGTTCACCGAGCTCATCGCGCTCGACGCCGTGTACTGGGCCTTCAGGACTTCCTTCTGGGTGCGGAACTGGTTCACCCGCTCCTGCATCTGGGCGAGCGCGGGCTCCAGCTTCTGCTCCTGCTCGGTCAGCTGGTCGTGCTGGGCCTCCATGCCGTCGATCTGGGCCTGAGCGGCGGCCTTCCGCGACAGCGCCTCGCGGGCCAGGTCCTCCCTGCCCTGCGCCAGGGCGGCCTTGGCCTGGTCCTGCAGGTGATCCACCGAGTGCTGCAGCTGGGTCTCCTGCAGCTCGATCTGCTTGCGCGAGGCCGCGATGCCGACCAGGGCCCGGCGCATCTCGGTGATCTGCTCGAGCATCTGGTTGTACGACAGGTCGAGCATCTCGTCCGGCTTCTCGGCGGCATCCAGTGCCTTGTTGGCCTTCGCGGCAAGAATGTCGTGCGCCCGCTGAAAAAGGCTCATAGCAGTCCGCTCCCTATCGGTTGCGCTACCTAACCGGACACTATCAGCGGATTGTCCGAGCCCCGCACCAGGATGCTGCCGAGCCAATGAGGACCTCCTAATGTCGATGTATGGACTCTGTGCATACTGGTACCGCCGTCGCCGCGGCTGATGTCGCCGGCCTGGTGAGCGCGCTCGGCCGCGGGCTGCCCGGCGGGCGGCTCGTCATCGATCCCGACGTGGTCGCCGCGATCTCGCACGACGAAGCGGAGTGGGCGCCGGTCGGCCAGGCCGTGGCCGGGGTGCGGGCGCGGACGGAGGCCGAGGTGCGGCACGTGGTGCGGACCTGCGCGGAGTTCGGCGCGCCGGTCGTGCCGCGCGGCGCGGGCACCGGGCTGTCCGGCGGTGCCAACGCGACCGACGGCGCGGTCGTGCTCGACCTGTCCAAGATGAACCAGGTGCTGGAGATCGACCGGGACAACATGACCTGCGTCGTTCAGCCGGGCGTGGTGAACAACGACCTGAAGGCGGCCGTGGCCGCCCACGGCTTGTGGTACCCGCCGGACCCGGCCAGCGCGCCCTGGTCGACGATCGGCGGGAACGTCGCCACCAACGCCGGCGGCCTGTGCTGCCTCAAGTACGGCGTCACCCGCGACTACGTGCTCGGGCTCCGCGTGGTCGCGGGCGCGGTCGGCAGCGGGCAGGTCAGGTACGGCGACGTCGTCCGGCTTGGCCGCCGGACCACCAAGGGCGTTGCCGGGCTCGACCTGACCGGCCTGTTCGTGGGGTCGGAAGGGACGCTCGGCGTCGTCACCGAGATCACGCTGCGGCTGCGGCCCGCCCGCACGGGAACGCCGCGCACCGTCGTCGGCGCGTTCGGCGACCTGGTGACGGCGGGGGAGGCGGTCTCGCTGATCACCCGCAGCGGTCTCGAGCCCTCGGTGCTCGAACTGCTCGACCGCGCTTGCCTGACCGCGGTGGAGGAGTGGAAGCACCTCGGGCTCGCGGCCGACGCGGCCGCGCTGCTGCTCGCCCGGGTGGACACGCGGGGCGACGCCGGCGAGGAAGAAGCGGACGCGCTCGCCGCCGCGATGACCGGTGCCGGCGCGCTGTGGGCGGAGCGGTCCACCGACGACGCTGAGGCCGAGGCGCTGTTCGACGCCCGCAGGCTCGCCTACCCGGCCCTTGAGCGACTCGGCCCGGTCCTCACCGAGGACGTCTGCGTCCCCCGTTCCGCCGTGCCGGTCATGCTCGGGCGGATCGAGGCGATCGCCGCGAGGCGGGGCGTCACGATCGCGACGGTCGCCCACGCGGGCGACGGCAACCTGCACCCGCTGCTCATCACGCCGCCGGGCGACGAGGCGGCCAGGGAAGCGGCGCAGGCCGCGTTCAGCGAGTTCCTCGACGCGGCGATCGAGCTCGGCGGCACCGTGTCGGGCGAGCACGGCATTGGCCTGCTTAAGCGCGACGGCATGCGCCGCGAGCTCGACCCGGGCGCGCTCGCCATGCAGGAGGCCGTGCGCCGCGCCCTCGACCCGCTGAGCATCTTCAACCCAGGCAAAGGCTGAGTCCTGCCGGGTAACAGCGGGGCGGCCGCCGTGCACTAATGGGTGTGGAGGATCGCTGCCGTCAGTTTCGGAGGGACGCTCATGACCGCCGTTCGCATAGCGCACGCAGAACCCAGGCCAGGGAAGTTGAAGAACGGCGAATTCCAGACCCTGGGGCACCTGGTGGTCCTGGCCGACGACGACGGACACCAGGCGGTCCCGGTATGGCTCAGGGGCGAGCCCGGTGCGGGCGACTTGGCGCGTCTGGTCGGGCTCGCCGCCAGGCCCGCCGAGGAGATCGTCACGGCCGACGTTCCGCAGGTGCTCACCGCCCGGCTGCTTGCCGCGGCCGGCGTCACCGTGACCGGGGTGGACATCGACGTCACCGCGGCGGATGCCGACGAGCTGAGCCCGCGGGACGCCGTCGCGCGGGTCGGGCTCGCCGGCCCGGCGGGCACCAGGCACGTAACGGCCGACCTCGCCCTTGGCCTGGCCGTGGCGGCCGCCGCGCGCGTTCCGCTGCGGCTGGCCGACGAGGTGCTTGACCGGGTGGCCGTTCCCGTACCCGGCGAGGACCTGCTCGGCCCGCTGCTTGACCGGGTGCCGTCGTTCGCCCAGGTATCTCCCGGTGGCGGGCTCGGCGGCTGGCCGGTGGGTGTCCTGCCCGCCAGACGGCCCCGCTTCGAGCCGCGCAACCTCGACTTCGCCGACGGCCTTGACCGGTGGGACCTCGATGCCGGTCCCGGCCGCGAAGGCGACGAACCCATGGAGGACTACACGGCCGCGGCGGACGGCGGGTCCGCGTTTTTGTCCTCGGCCGTTGCGCGGCCCGCCGGGTCCGCCGCCCTGCTCCAGTCGGTATTCGCCGATGACTACCGCGGCGGCACCGTCGTGTTCCGCGGCGAGATCCGCACCGAGCCACGCACCGGGCAAGCCGGGCTCCGGCTGGAGATCCTCAGGCACTGGTGGCGCATCGACCGCCCCCGCGAGGACCACGGACTGACGTTCTCCGGCGGCCGCCGCGACTGGAGCGGGCACGAGATCACCGTGCCGATCCCGGACGACGCCGAGATGATCCGGTTCGGCATCATGCTGACCGGCGCCGGCTCCATCGCATTGCGCAACCCGGAACTGGGCATCACCGAATGACCGCGGAGCCACCAGACGGCGACCTGGTCCGGCTCGCCCGGGACGGCGACACGGTCGCGTTCCGGCTGCTTGTCGAGCGGCACCAGCCGGCGGCGCGCGCCCGCGCCAGGAGCCTGTGCGGCAACCCGAGCGACGTGGACGACGTCGTGCAGGAGTCGTTCCTGCGCGCGTTCATCGGCCTGGCCGCGCTGCGCGACCCGGATCGTTTCGGCGGCTGGCTCGGCGGCATCGTGGCGAACGTCTGCCGCGCCCTGACCCGCCGCGCCCCGGTCGCACTCCTGCCCGGCTGGCCCGAGCCGCTGCAACCGGCCGCCGGGCACGGCCTGCCCTCGGCCGACGACCTGGACCGGGCCGAGGCGGTGCGCGCGGCCGTGGCCCAGTTGCCCGCCGGGCAGCGGCGCGCCGTCGCCCTGCACTACTACGCCGACCTGCCGCCGGGCCAGATCGCCGCGCCCGCCGGCGCGGCCCGGGCCAGCCTGCACAAGGCCCGGCTAACGCTGCGCGCCTACATCACCGAGCACCGCCCCGACCTTGTCCGGAGGACACCCATGACCACCGTCCGCGTCGCCCGGTTCGAGAGCCGCATCCCGCCCGGCCCGTCGCCCATCGGCTTCCCAAGCGATGTTCTCATCCTCGCCGACGACACGGGCCGCCGCGAGCTGCCGGTCTGGACCCAGGACCGCAGGCGACTCGCACCGCTCTTGGCGCCGCGAGCCGCCGATCGCGAACGGGCGGAGACCGTGGACGAGTTCACCGTCCGGTTGCTGCGCGCGGCCGGCGCCCGGGTCACCGGAGTGGACGTCGACGAGCTCGGCCCCGAGGTGACCGCCGCCCGGATCGCCCTCGCCGGCCCGGCGGAAACCCGGCACGTCACCGCGCGCGTGGAAGACGGGCTGACCGTCGCCGTCGCGGCAGGCGCGCCGGTCCGGGTCGCCGACCCGGTGATGGACCGGCTCGCGATACCGCTCCCCGACGACGGCGGGCCCGTGCCGCTACCGGAACCCGCCGCGGCGCTCGCCGTGCTCAGCTCGCACGGCCGGCCGCGTTACGAGCCGCGCAACATGACGTTCGCCGACGGCCTCGATCACTGGCTGCTCGGCGGCAGCTTCACCGGGCACCCTAGCCACTCGCGCTGGCAGGACTATGCCTGCGCGGCGGAAAGCGGGCTCGGGGTGCTGTCGGCGACCGTGCCGCGTCCGGCCGGGTTCGCCTTCCTCGGCCAGGAGATATACGCCGATGACTACCTCGGCGCGACGGTCACCCTCGGCACCGAAGTCCGCGTCCGCGACGCCGGGGAAGCGGGCCGCGCCGGGCTGTTCCTGCGAATGGTCCGCGGGGCCGACGTGCGGCAACCCCAGACTGAGCGCGCCGCGGTCAGCGACCCAGACAACACGCTGGTCACGGTGCCCGGCGAGCGCGACTGGACTGCCCACCGGGTCGCGGCGCGGGTACCGGCCGACACCAGCAGCATCGTATTCGGTGTCTTCCTCGCCGGCGGCGGCCGGATCGAGTTGCGTCGCCCAGAACTGACCAGGGAGGCGAGCTGACTAGCGGCGAGCTGACCACGGCAGAACAGGCCAGCGCCGAACTGACCCGGTAGCCACATCGGGCGATCAGCAACCGGCTTCAAGGCGCCTGAACGATTGCGAGCGGTGTGATCAGCGTGAACGCGATTTGGGGTCACTCCGGCGAAGGAACTCAATACCTTCCAAGAGGCCCCGGTGACACCGCCTTGCTGTCGCGTCCGGAACCGATGAGGATGAACCCATGCGCGTGACGACCAACGATGCCGACCTGCACGTCGAGGTCCACGGGGACGGCGACCCGGTCCTCCTGCTGCACGGCTGGCCGGACGACGCCGGACTGTGGCGTCACCAGGTCCCCGCACTCACCGCGGCGGGCTTCCGGGTGATCGCGCCCGACCTGCGCGGCTTCGGCCGGTCCTCCCGGCCGGAAGGCAAGGACGCCTACAACCTGGCCAGTTCCGTCGCCGACGTGTCCGCCATCCTGGACGCGGCCGGCGTGGACACCCTGCACGTCGTGGGGCACGACTGGGGCGCGGCGGTGGCCTGGCTCACCGCGATGTACCTGCCCGGCCGGGTCCGCACCCTGGCCGTGCTCTCCGTGCCGCACCTGGCGGCGCCCACGACGATCAGGCAGCGGGAAATGGCGTGGTACCAGCTGTTCTTCCAGTTCGAAGAGGTAGCCGAGGCCACGCTCAGGCACGACGACTGGGCCGCGCTGCGCGAGCTGACCCCCGGCTACCGCGACCTCGACCACGCGATCGCGAACCTGTCGCGCCCCGGCGCGCTCACCGCCTCGCTCAACTGGTACCGCGCCAACCTCGCGCCGCGCATGCCCGGTGCCCGGCCGGAGTTTCCGCCGGTGCAGGCACCCACGCTCGGCGTCTGGTCCGACGGCGACCGCTACCTGGACGGCGCCAGGATGCGCGCGTCCGGCGACCTGGTCAAGGGCCCCTGGCGGTACGCGGAGATCGCTGGCGCGACCCACTGGATACCGCTGGACGCACCGGAAGAGCTGAACGCCCTGCTGCTCGACTGGCTGAACCGCGACCACGGCCGTCCGGTGCCATGATGTCGCGACCTGGCGGAGTTATCGCCAATTTGTTAACCAGGGTGAAACACTAATCTCCACATTTTTGCAATTCCGCCAACTTTGCGTTTCAACCTGTTCGACCGCTAGACGCTCGTCAACCGGAAACTTCCGGTCATGACAGCAATGAACAGGCGAAGATTCCTCCGCAACGCGGCCGTCGCCACCGCGGGGCTTGCCATCGCGCCGCGCGTCCTCGACTGGCGGGCGACCGCCGCGGCGTCCACGCTCTCCCCGGCGGACACGACCTATCCGCTGCTTCCCTTCATTGAGCATTACCAGAGCAATCTGTCGACGGACTTGTCCTTCTCGACGAACGCCGCGGTGGAAATCCTCTCCGGATTCTCTGGGCTTTGGCAGACGGGTACGGCCTGGAATAACGGGACCGTCCTGGACGCCGGCGCGCTGTACGCCAACATGCTGCATTCGGTCTGGGTCACCACCAAGCGCACCGAGAACGAGGCCAAGGAATCGTTTATCGTTGACCGGCAGGACCAGAGCTACGACATGATCGCCGCACTCGGGCCGCTGGCACAGTATTACTACGCCGGCTCCCTGGCGGTCACGTCGATCACCTCCGCACCGGACGGAACTCCCGCGACCCAGATCAACGACGTGGTCCCCGCCGGTTCGCCGGCCGGCTCCATGACCGGCCCAGGCAACCCCGCCTCGGCGCTCGGCGCCGTCGTCACGCTGGTAAACACGCTGCGCGGTAACTACTCGTCGGGCAACCCGGCGAAGAACACGTTCCTGTACCCGCGGCCCTGGCGGATGAACGACGAGAGCCAGGTGATCGACACCGGGACCCTCGACCAGTACGGCTTCCCCGTCTACAAGTCGGACGTGGTGGTCGCTCCGCAGCTGCTGCTGCAGCGCTCGCTGACCCCGGCGAGCGACAGCGGGTTCCCCAGCGGCCACACCAACGCGTTCTACCTCGCGGGGCTCGCCTACGCCTACGCGGTGCCCGAGCGCTTCCAGGAGATCATCACCCGGGCGATGGAACTGGCCAACTACCGGATCGTCGCGGGCATGCACTCGTCCGTGGACGTGCTCGGCGGCCGCATCCTCGGCACCGCCCTGGCGGCGGCGATCCTGAGCGACCCCGCGAACGCGACCGTCAAGGCGAACGCCCGGGCGACGGCGCTGGCGTACTTCGAAGCCGCGGCCGGCTCTGCCGACCTGTTCGCGGCCGCGCACTCGGCCGGGCTCGACACCGACCCGTACGCGTCGCGGGACCTGAACAAGCGCATGATCCAGCCGTGGTGGACCTACGTGCTGCCGCGGCGCGGTGCGGCCGGCGTCCCGATGACCGTGCCGGAGGGTGCCGAAGTCCTGCTGGAAACCCGCCAGCCGTACCTCACCGCGGACCAGCGGCGGGAAGTTTTGCGCACGACGGCGCTGCCGTCCGGCTACCCGGTGCTCGACGGCCCCGAACTGTGGGGGCGGCTGAACCTGTTCGCCGCCGCCGACGGGTACGGCGCGTTCGACGCCGACGTCACCGTGGTCATGGACGCGTCGGCCGGCGGGTTCAACGCCGCCGACGCGTGGAAAAACGACATCTCCGGTCCCGGTGCCCTCGTCAAGCAGGGTTCGGGCACCCTGACCCTGTCGGGCGGGAACTCCTTCCACGGCGGCACCGTCATCACCGGCGGCACCCTGGTCGCCGCGTCGCCAAGCGCGCTCGGCCGCGGTCCGGTTCAGGTGGCGGCGGCCGGCACGCTCGCGGTGACGCCTTCCACCGGGCGGGGCGCCACCATCCAGGTCGGGGAGACGCTCGAAGTGGCCGGCACCCTGGCGGTGACGCTGGGCCAACCCCCGGGCGGCCCGGTCCTGTCGGTGGCCGGGACCGCGCTGCTTGACGGCGGCAGCTCGCTGCTGATCAGCCTGCCCGACGGCATCAGCGGCGACGGCGAGATCCAGCTCCTGTCGGCCCGGCAGGTGCGCGGCACCTTCGGCGGCGTCGCGGTCGCGACCTCGGGCTACAGCGCCGTGGTCCGCTACGCCCGCAACGGCGCGACGGTCCTCGTCAGTCCCGTATAGCCCCAAAATCCTTCCTCCCTAATTCCCGCACCGGCTCGCTCAGGGCCGCCCCAGGAAGGAATCTCCCGTGAAGAAACGCATCAGGACCGCGTGGGTCCTGCTGGCCGCCGCGGCGGCGATCGCTCCGTCGGCCCTGCTGGCCGCGCAGTCGTCGCCCGTCAAGGCGGCCACGACCGTCAGCGGCTCGTTCGCGTTCCTCAACTACAACGTGGCCGGATTGCCGGTGGTGCATGAGCCGCCGACGACACTGTCCATGGAGGCAGCGGCCAACGCGATCGGCTCCAGGCTCGGCCCGTACGACATCGCGGCGATGCAGGAGGACTTCAACTACCACGCCTACATCTACGCGACCGACACCCACCCGTACCGGACCGCGACCAGCGGCCCGGCCGGCGTCGGCGACGGGCTGAACACCGTCTCCAACGACCCGTTCGAGGACTTCACCCGGGTCACCTGGTCCTCCTGCTACCCCGACAACGGCGACTGCCTCACGCCCAAGGGATTCTCGGCTATGCGAATCCTGCTGGCCCCGGGCGTGTACGTGGACTTCATCAACCTGCACGCCAACGCCGGCACCTCATCCGGTGACGAGACCGCGCGGGAGAACGAGTGGGCGCAGCTCACCTCCTGGATCGCGGCCAACGTGCCGGCCGGGGACGCGCTGATCGTGGCGGGCGACACGAACAGCCGTTACACCCGCACGGCGGACGACCTCCAGTCGTTCGTCGCCGACAACGGGCTGACGGACGCCTGGGTGCAGCTGGAGATGGGCGGCGTCGCGCCCGCGGCGGGCGCCCCAGACCTCGTCTGCGACGAGGCCGCCATCACCAGCACCTGCGAAGTGACCAACAAGTTCATGTACCGCAGCAGCAAGTGGGTCACGCTGACCGCGACCAATTACAACAACCAGCACGCGAAGTTCCTCGACTCCAGCGGGCTCATGCTGTCGGACATGGACCCCATCCTCACCGACGTCGCCTGGACGGAGAACCCGTCCTACCAGGCCAGTGACGACTTCGGCGGCACCGGCGGCACCGCGTTCAACGACATCGACTCCATCCCCGCGAGCACCGCGGTCTCGACCCTCTCGCTCAGCTCGGGCAACCGCGTGGACAACATCGGGCTCACACTGTCGAACGGGACCACGTTCGCGCACGGCGGCACGGGCGGCACCCCCGCCACGCTGACGCTGCAAAGCGGCGAGTACCCGGTCAGCCTGAACGTCTGCGAAGGGTCCAACAACGGCGGCGAGCGGCTGTTCTACGCCCAGTGGACCACGAACCTCGGCCACACGCTGGGCGGCGGCACGGCAACCGCGGACTGCACGACGTTCACCGCGCCCGCGGGCGACCAGATCTCCGGCTTCTTCGGGCGATCCGGCACCGAAGTCGACAAGCTCGGCGTGTTCTACACCCGGGTGCCATGACTTCGCTGCGCGAGTCGGCCGCCACCGTTCGGAAGCGAAGGTTTTGATTTAGTCCGAACGAGTTCGGGTTTTACCGGCCGCCCCCACGTTTTCGCGGGGGCGGCCGGTAAAGTCCCAGATCAATTACCGCATTATTCACCGCGAATTGACAGCGCTAGGTACCGTCATATCGTGACGAGCGACCCGAGACACAGCTCGCCCGACCCCTGGGACGCACGCGACGAGCAGCAGAGCCCCCCGGCTCCGCCGGCGGGGCAGGGCGGGCAGGGGCAGTACACGCGCGGCCGGCACGCCCAAGGGGCCACTGGCGAGGACTCTTACCCCCAGGGCCAGTACGCGCCGGGCCAGTACCAGCCGGGCTCGTACGGCGGGCAGGGTGCGTCCGGGCAGGCTGGGGACGGGCAGAACGGGTACGGCCAGCAGGGGTACGGCCAGCAAGGAGCCTTCGGGCAGCCCGGCGCGTACGGACAAGGCGGCTACGGCCAGCAGGGGCAGGCCGGCGGGTCGTACGGGCCGGCCCAGGGCGGCTACCAGCAAGGTGCCTACGGGCAGGGGCAGGCCGGGCCGGGGTACGGCCAGGGCGGGTACGGTCAGCAGCCCCAGGGCAACGGGCAGCAGGGCTACGGTCAGCAGGGGTACGCCGGGCCGGGTTACGGCGCCGACGGGTACGGCACCCAGGCCTACCAGCAGGGATACGGCCAGCAGGAGTACGGCCAGCAGGAATACGGGCAGCAAGCGTACGGGCAGCCGGGGTACGGGCAGGCGGGGTACGCGGCACCCGGGTACGACCAGCAGCAGGGTCCCGCCGGGCCTGGAGGCGGCTCGCACGGGGGCGGCCATCGTTCCGGTAACCCCAGGCGCCGCAAGGTGCTCATCGGTTCGCTCTCCGGTGGGCTCGCCATCGTGGTGGCCGTTGCGCTGGCGTACGTCTTCGTCATCAAGCACGGGCCTGGCGTGCCCGCCACCGGCATGATCCCGACCGGCTCGACGCCGCAGCAAGACGGCCAGCAGCTCGCGTCGGCGTTCCTGACCGACTGGGAAAAGGGCCGGATGTCCGCGGCGGCCAACCTCACCGACAACCCGGCCGCCGCCAGGACCGGGCTCGCCGCCTACGCCAAGAACCTGGGCCTCGGCAAGGTCTCGTTCGGGCCGACCGGCGTCGCCGCCGCGGCCGGGTCCACGACGGCGGACCCGCGCGAGACCGCCGGATTCAACGTCGCCGCCGCGGTGTCGGCGGGCACCGGCACGAGCAAGCTGCGCGGCATGTGGAGCTACCGTGCTTCGCTCGTCGCCTACCAGCAGCCGAACTCCAGCGTCTGGTTCGTCGCGTGGCAGCCCACCGTGATGGGGCCGAACCTGACCGCCAAGACGCACCTCGCCGCCGTCGAGGTGCCGCCCTCGGTCAGCATGGTCGCGGACGCCACCGGCGGCAACCTGACCTCCTACGGCGACGCGGGCCTCACGAACATCGCGAACCTGCTGATGAAGGCCGCGCCGCCCGGGCAGGGCAAGCCGGGTCTCGACGTCGAGATCCAGAACGCCGCGGGCACGGTGGTGAAGAACAGCCAGGCGGTCGTGCTCAACCCGGAGAACGTGCAGTCGGTCGGCACGACGATCAGCTCGTCGGCCGAGGCCGCCGCGCTGTCCGCGGTCGCCATGCACAAGGAAAGCTCGATGGTGGTCATCCAGCCGTCGACGGGCAAGATCCTGGCCATCGCGAACAACGACGGCTTCAACGACTTCGCGCTCACCTCTGACGTTTCGCCCGGGTCCACGATGAAGGTCATCACGTCAACGGCGCTGATCAACGCCGGGGTCTTGAACCCCGAGACGCCGGTCGCCTGCCCGAAGACGTTCACCGTGCAGGGCATCACCTTCCACAACGACCAGAACGAGACCGAGCCCGCGAGCACCCCGTTCCTGACCGACTTCGCGCAGTCGTGCAACAACGCGTTCACTTCCCAGTACGAGCACCTGACCGGCGCCCTCGCCAGCACGGCGAAGGAGTACTACGGCCTCGACCAGAAGTGGGACATCGGCCTCTCGGGGATTACCGCCTCCTACTTCAACGCGCCCGCCGACGCGTCGGGGGCTGAGCTCGCCCAGGAGGCGTTCGGCCAGGGAGAACTGCAGGCCTCACCGCTCGCGATGGCCTCGGTGGCGGCCACCGTGGACACGGGAACGTTCGAGCAGCCGATCCTGGTGCCGGGCACCAAGCAGGTGACGGCCTCACCGCTGCCGGCCGCGACCGACGCCGACCTGAAGGAAATGATGCGCGCCGTCGTCACTAGCGGCACGGCCGCCGGCCTCGGCTTCGGCCCGACCGTCTACGCCAAGACGGGCACGGCCGACATCTCGAACCAGGGCAAGCCGAACAGCTGGCTGGTCGCTTTCGATTCGTCGCAGGACGTCGCGGTCGGCTGCCTGGTGCTCGACGCCGGCTACGGCGCCCAGTACGCGGCACCCGAGGTGCAGAACTTCCTCAGCCACTTCTAGGCGAGTACCTCGCGCCGCGGTGCCTGCGCGACCGGCCGAAGCGGCCGTCTTAGACGGCTAAGCGGGCGGATAATGGGCGCATGGGTGACGAACCTGAGGCGCAGGATCTGGTCGAGCTCGGCGGGCGGCCGTTCCGGCTGCCCGGCTGGCTCTCATCCCGGCTGCCGGACTGGCGGCCGCCCCGCGGCGCCGGCGTCTTCGCGGCGACCACGCTCGTGATCGGCCTGGTGGTGGGCCTCGCGGCCGGGTACGCGGCGGGAGACAACGCGCGCGGCGGCGCGGCCACCGGGTCCAGGCCGGAGTCCGCCGCGCCGTCCGCCTCGTCCGCGCCGGCGTTCTCGTTCGCCGACTCCCCGGCGCTGTCGCAGGACACCGCCGCGTGCTCGGTGCAGCAGGGCCGGAACCTTGAGCTGGGCATCCAGCTCACGAACCAGTCGACCCAGCCGGTCACGCTGACCACGGCCAGGGCCGTGCTGCCGGTGGGCGGGCTGAAGCAGGTCACCTGGCAGTGGGCGACCTGCGGCGCCATCTCCGACGGGGTCGGGCAGGCCGCCAACATCGTGCTGCCAGGACAGACGGCCTGGCTGTCGGCCACGTTCACGGTCCAGATGCAATGCCCCGGTCCGGCGCCGGTCCAGTTCAGCGTGGGCTACCTCGTGCGGGGCAAGCCGGCCACGACCACCCTGCCCGGCTTCCCCGACCTCGGCCAGGTCCCCTACAACGGCTGCCCGGCGGCAACGACGTCCAGCGCGTCCACCTCCCCGGACAGGCTCCTGACGGGCAACGACCGCTGGCTACTGCAGCGCGAAAAGCTGCAGGGCAATTAATTCCGGCGGGGCGCCAAGCCGTCATTTCGCACTCGTGCTGTCTCTGCCAGATCACCGACAGGCCTGGGGCACGGGTGCATGCTCGCGTCACTCCCTATATACCCCTAGAGGGTATCCGTCGATGATCGCGGGTCAAAAGCGTCTAACTGCGCCCCATTTGACCCGCGATAATGTCGGGCGGCCAATTCCGCCGGTGTTTTGCGGACCAACGGGGGAAATGTCCGCACAACTCCTTGCCGTGCGTAGACCCGGCCCGCGTTTGACCCTCAATGATGACCTGGGACCTTGGCACTTCGATCCGTCTAGGTCAATCCCTCGGAACTGGAAACCGCAACTCGGAAATTAGTAGTTAAACAAGGCCGCACTTGGGAATATCGCGTCAGGTTATGCGTCGTCATTGTAACGCTGAGTCTCTACGCTGATTGAGGTGCCGTCATAGAGGGCTTCACGACTCAGGATCTCACCAGTCGGAGTGACATCCGAGCTATCTACAACGTATACTTCCTCGCCGATCAGAATCCCGTACTCCAGCTGCGAGCCAGAGTCTGAGATCCCCAGTATCACCCCGCTGCAGCCACTGACCCCAAGAGCATCAGTCCGTGCACTCCGCAAGACATGTACGACCGAGTAGTAGGCAAGGCGCTCAGTCAATGCGTCACCTCTCCTAGAGGAGACAAGTCGATGTGGGGAAGCGGAGTGGGATGGCTTCCTCTGGGCGCTGCAGCACTCAAGGGCTGCCTTACCGCCGCGCCTGCTCGGCGTGCGATGGCTCCGGCTGCCAGCGCGGGTCTGTGGGAATGACGGACAGGACGTTGTCGCTCATAGTGCCCAGCCAGCAGTCATACTGCATTCTCCAATCCGCCTGCGGATCGAAGCAGACCAGTCCCTGCCTGGCTGCGAGTCCGAGGACGAACTCCGCCACCTCCGGCGCCCGGGACCAGGAGATTGTCATGATTACATGGCTGGCCGAGACCTCAGGAGTCATGCTCCACGGCGAGATTTCCATCTCTTCATCGGCCAGGCTCTCCAATGCCGGAAACCGTCCCAGCATTTCCTGGGCAAAGCCCCGCACCCTGGCATCAACGCTAACAGAGCGGCTGTTCCCTGCCGCCAACTCGTGGCAGATCCGCTCAGCCTGCTGGGCGGTAGCTGGACGCGGCGAACCCCAGACATAAAGGTCAAAGCTCACCGGAATGTCCTCCGATCGGCAGAAGATCATACCCGGCCACGGTAGCGCCGCGGGTGCCGGTCCGTTCAGGACCTGACGGCAAACCCCATGTAGGAGACGGCTGTGCTGGTTACCCGGCCCACGTCGAGCCGTCGGCTGAGTTCACCGTAGGTGATCCGCCCCCGCCGGGCGCTGGCGTAGCCGCGCAGCACAGCGAGGGGCTTCGCGCGGGCCCCGAGGCCGGTCACCTCGCCTGCGGCCAGACCGTGACGCCGCAGGATGGCGGTCAGTTCGGCCGGCGTGATGAACATGTCCCAGTCGTGGATCGCCACCTCGGTCAACCGGGTCAGCCGCCACTGCTGCACCGCCTTGACCGCCAGCACCTTGCTCGCCAGGGTGCGGTTGATCGTGTCGAACAGGTACAAACCGCCAGGCTTGAGCACCCGGGCCGTTTCGCTGACCACGCGGTCCACGTCGGCCACGTGCTCCAGCACGTCACAGCAGCAGGCCACGTCGAAGGCGGCGTCGGCGAAGGGCAGCGCCTCGCCGGCCCCGACGAGGTAGCCGACGTGCAGGCCCTGGCTCGCCGCGTGCGCCCGGGCCGCGGCGATCGAGACGGGCGACGGGTCGACCCCGGTCACCTGGCCGCCGAGGACGGCGAACGCTTCGGCGAGGAACCCGCCGCCGCAGCCGATGTCCAGCGTCCGCGCTGCGGTGACCCCGCCGTCCAGCCGCCGGGCGAGCACGTCACGGAAATAGCTGAACCGGCCCGGGGTGACACTGCCGTGCAGCAAGCTCAGCAGGCACGCGTCGTCCCACCAGGACGCGCCGAGCCGGTCGTACACCTCGTTGTCGACGGAACCGGCCACGGCAAAAGCTTAGGCCTAACGGCTTTCCTGGCGGGCCAGCAGGGCGACGTGCAGCGAGGCGCGGGACTCCGGGTCGGCGAGGCTGACGCCCGTGATGCGCTCGATGAGCCGCAGCCGCTGGTAGAACGTGGGCCTGGCCAGGTGCGCGCGCGAGGCGGCGAGCGCCTTGTTGCCGCCGGACTCGAGCAACGCCGCCAGGTCGGTGACCAGCGTGGTCCCGTGCTCGGCGTCATAGGCGAGCAGCGGTCCGAGTTCCCGCTCGGCGAACGAGCGCACCCGGGTGTCCTCGCGCAGCAGGTGCAGCAGGCCCCGCAGCCGCAGGTCGGGCAGCCGGTAGTAAGGGCGGCGGCGGGTGCCGCCGTTCGGATCCCTCGCGGCCATGTCGGCGACCTCGCGGGCCTCGCGGAACGCGTCCCGCACCGCGGCGAGCGACCCAGCGGGCCTGCTGACCCCGATAGCCGGACCCGCGGGTGACGCGGACCGCAGCCTGGCCGCGATCGCGCGAAGCGCCGGGTCATCGTCCCCGCCGGGCGGCAGCGAAAGCAGCGCGCCCGTCCGCACGTCGTCGAGCGCTCCCGCGAGCGCGGGCACCCCGGCCGCCAGGCAGGCGCTCGCCACCGCTTCGGCGGTGCCGAGGACGCCATCACCGAATACGGGGGCCTGCTCCGGATCCGGCAGCCTGACCACGACGGCTACGAGGTCCCGGCCGGTCACCTCCACGCCCATAGCCCGCGCCCGCGCCGCGGCCTCGCCGCCGTCATCGCCGAGAGAACCAGGGGAACCCGCGAACCCGGTGCCCTCGATCAGCGCGCTGATCAGCGTCCGGTGCGCCTGCCGTTCGAGCGACTCCGGCTGCGACGTGAGCAGGTGGCCGAGCGCGAGCGCGGCGGCGGCGCGGGACAGGAGCAGCTCGTCGATGATCCGGGCGGCTC
>Ga0207416_1001069_pt1 | contig 39438 bp, 39 predicted proteins | sample PaiPotPPM11metaG_FD_184107 | JGI IMG/M metagenome (GOLD analysis project Ga0207416, IMG submission 184107) | Iron sulfur acid spring bacterial and archeal communities from Banff, Canada, to study Microbial Dark Matter (Phase II) - Paint Pots PPM... ...
GCTGTAGACGCGGTGATCGGAGGCGTCACTCACGCTCAAGGGCACTGCACGAGGAGCGGAGCTGCCGACGGGCTCAGGCGTGAGCGGGCGGCAGCCGGCGAGAACTGCGGCTGTAGTACTAAGCGGTCAGCGACTTCACCAGCTGCGAGCAGACCCAGCGTTTCAAAGAGCTCAGGCGGTAGCCTCCGTGTCATCCGCCAACGAAGTCGAACACAAGCTGCTGCTTGCCATGATGCAGTTTGGTGCGGCATCACGGGCGGAAAGCGCCACCGAGAAGCTACCAGCATACCTGACCGTCCTCGAAACCCTCTTGGCTCGCGAGGAAGGCGAAACCAATAAGCGACCGGAGAAGATTGCACGGCGTCTATCGACCTCGGACGATACGGCGAATCGAGCCAATCTTGAAGAGCGCCTGACACACCTGTACGACTTGAGACGCAGGCCGGTACATTTCGGCTACCGGACGTTCCGTGGCGTGGAGGTGATACCGGAGTACGCAGTCGAGCAGAGCAAGATCCTGTCGTATCTAGCGATTCGGCTCGTGCTCGATGCCGATTCAAACCTTCAAACCCACGATGCGTTACTTGCGCGGCTGGATGCCAAGGCTTTAGGTCGATGAGACGAAGGTGCGCCGGGCGTGCCGGAACGTGGGCCTGAGTCAACCGCAGAATGTATCGGGGTTTCCAAGTGACTGTGTGCAAAACTCTGGTCGTGACGGCCACTGACCGAGGCCGATCGGCTTTCTCAAGGTGTGTCATCGCCTCGGTCATCTGGGCATGGAGCACCGGCCGGTATCAGAAACGTCCAACAGACGGTTTCGGAGACCACCTGAGACCGCGGTGCTACGCTCGCGCTTGGTGCTTGGCGCCGTCGGTTGGTTCTGAAGCCATGTCTTAGGCCGTTGGGCGAACGTCGTCCAGGAACACGGCGTCCACGCCCAGCCGCGCGGCCCGCAGCAGTTGGCGCTCGTGGCGCAGACCCCAGGCAAAGAGCCGCAAGCCGCTGTCGTGGGCGATCTGCGCCGTCGCGCCGTGAATGAGACGGTGATGGAGATTGACGGCATCAACGCCCGCCGCGGCACAGCGCGCGGCCACCCGCCGAAAGAGCAGCAGCGGCACGCCGAACATGGTCGCGTAGACGAGGCGCAGCTCGGGCCAGCGCCGCCGCCAAGCGGCCATGCGCGGCAGCCGCCAGTAGGTTAACCAGAGGCGGTCAAGCGCACCATAGCGGCAAGCGAGCTTCACGACCGCGCCGGCTGCCTCCGGTGCGGACATGTCGAGCGCCAGATCGAAGCCATTGCCGAGCCGCTGCCAGAGCTGTTCCAGCGACGGAATTTGACCGGGCAGCTCATCCCGACGCAGCGCGTTGATCGGCCGGCCGCGCACCCGGCCGGCGCCGTGCAACAACACCGGAACGCCGTCGGCCGTCAGCCAGACATCGCTCTCCAGCCCCTCGGCGCCCGCTCGCACGGCCGCTGCAAACGCGGCGAGCGTGTTCTCGCGCTGCGGCGGCACCGGCGCACCGCGGTGGGCGAAGCGCAGCAGGGGCCGATCGATCTCCGCATACGCCGCCGGCGAAGGGGGCAGCAGACGAGCGGATTCCGGCATACCATGAGTCCCAGAGGCCGAAGGCAAAGCAATGGCTGACGGCCCATTCCATCCAGCATAGACGCGGAGGTCTGGCAGCGCATGAGCGATCGGCGTATCGAAACCAACCAGGACCTGGCCGAGCTGCTGCGCGACGTCGCGGTGGCCTACAAGATTCGCGGCCTCAACCGCTTCGAGTCGCAGGCCTACGACAACGCCGCCGCCGGTGTCGAACACGCCACACGCAACGCGCGTGAGCTCTGGCAGCAGGACGCCATGAGCGAGATCCCAGGCGTCGGCAAGGGCATCGCCGGCTATCTCGACGAGCTGTTCCGCAGCGGGCACGTCCGGCACTTCGACGAACTGTTCAGCGGCATCCCCGAGGCCGTGTTTGATCTGGTCAAGCTTCCCGGTGTGGGACCGGCCACGGCGCAGAAGCTGGCCGAGGCCGGCGTCGAGGATCTGCGCGACCTGGAGATGAAGTTGGCGAGCGGCGGCCTGTCCGGCAAGGGCTTTTCGGCCAAGGCGCTCGAAAAGCTCGGCAGCGGGCTGGGCGAGCTGCAGCGGCGTTCCAGCCGCATGCTGCTGCCGGCCGCCGAGCAACTGGCACAAGAGCTGCTGGACCATCTGCATGGATCCGGCCTCGCGGTCGCGGCCGACGCAGCCGGCAGCCTGCGCCGCCGCGTCGCCACGGTCGGCGACCTCGACCTCGCGGCCGCCACCGAGCAGCCCGCGGCGCTGATCGCGCGCTTCAGCGAGTCGCCCGGCGTCGCGCGGGTGATCGAATCCGGACCCTCCGCGGCCAGCGTGATGCTGCACAGCGGCGTGCGCGTCGATCTGCTCACCAGCCCGCCGCACAACTACGGCGCCCTGCTGCATCACTTCACCGGCTCCAAGCAGCACAATATCCATCTGCGCCAGATCGCCCGCCAGCGCGGCCTCTCGATCTCCGAGCTGGGTGTGCTGCGCCTGGCGGACGGCGTCGTGCTTCCGGCCGCCACCGAGGACGAGGTCTACGCCCTGCTGGAGATGCAGACGCCGCCGCCGGAGCTGCGCGAGGATGCCGGCGAGATCGAGGCCGCGCTTGCGCAGCGGCTGCCGAAGCTGATCGAGACCGCCGCGATTCGCGGCGATTGTCACACGCACACGCGCTGGAGCGACGGCACCAACAGCCTCACCGAGATGGTCGCGGCCTGCCGCGCCCTCGGCCGCTCCTATATGGCGATCACGGATCACTCCTACCCCAACCTCGACTTCGCCGCGCGCTCGCGCGAGCTGGACGCGCTGCGCGCCGCGGAGCCGGGCATCCGCCTGATCGACGGCCTCGAAGTGAATATCACCTCGGAGGGGGGCTTGCAGGTGCCAGACGAGATTCTCGGCCGGCACGAGTACTGCATCGGCTCGATTCACAGCAGCTTCCGCCAGCCGCGCGAGGTGATGACGGGCCGGCTGCTCGCGGCGCTGGCCAGCCCCTACATCAACGGCATCGCCCATCCCACCGGCCGCCTGATCAACCAGCGCGAAGGCATCGATGCCGACTGGAACGCGGTCATGGACGCCTGCCTGCGTTATGACAAGTTTTTGGAGATCGACGGCTGGCCCGACCGGCTCGACCTGCCGGACGGCCTGGTGCGCGAGGCGGTGCGCCGCGGCGTGAAGCTGGTGATCGACAGCGACGCCCACGCGACGGACCAGCTGCCCGCGCTGCGCTACGGCGTCGACGCCGCGCGCAGAGGTTGGGCAAGCGCCGCGAACGTGCTGAATACGCTGCCCTACGACGACTTCGTGCGCGAGGCGCACGTACGGCTGCGCGGCTGAGCTGTCACGCAGCGCCGGCTATCGTTCCGGCTGCTCGACGCCCCGCACGAGTGGCTGCGGCGAACGCAGCCGTTCCGCGGCCCAGATGGTTGCCGCCGTGCGCAGTTTGTACGCCTTCGACGTCGCGGCGCGCTGTGCGAAGACGTCGTAACCGTTGCGCTCGATCCGTTCGAGGATCGCCGCGTACAGCCGGCCGGCCAGCCGCACGGGGTAGCGGGCGAATCCGGGCAGGGCGGGAATGCCCAGTTCCGCCCGGCGGTAGATCGCGCGGTTGCGGCTGATCTCAAAGCGCATCAGATCGCGGAACGGTTCGCTGACGACGCGCCGAGCCAGTTCGTCCTCGCCATAGCCGAAGCGGCGCAAATCTTCGAGCGGCAGGTAGATGCGGCCGCGCTCACGGTAGTCTTCGCCGATGTCGCGCAGGAAGTTGGTGAGCTGCATCGCCAGGCCGAGATCGGCGGCGTAGGGCAGCGCCGCCGGGTCGTTCATGCCCACGATCGCGCAGATCATCAGGCCGATCACCGAGGCGCTGCCGTGCGTGTAGCGGCACAGCTCGTCGAAGGTTGCATAACGGCAGATGGAGACGTCCATCAGCATTGAGTCGAGAAAGGCGAGCGGCAGCTCGCGCGGAATCTGATGCCGCCGCGCCGTGTCGATGAAGGCGCGCATTATTGGATGCTCGGCGGGCTCGCCGTCCAGCGCCCGCACGAACTGCTCGCGCCAGGCCAGCAGGTTGCGCCGCTGCGCGGCCTCGTCGCGTTCGCCGTCACGCGGGTTGTCGACCAGCTCATCCGGGACGCGGACGAAGCCGTACAGGCCGAAGATGCTGCGGCGGATCGGCGGGGGAAAGAAGCGTGCGGAGAAGTAATAGGTCGTACCGTGCTGTTTCGTCAGCTCCCGGCAGGTCTCGTAGCAGGCATCCAGATCATCGGTCTGGGCGATCATCGGACTCCGCCTCTCGCCGTCCGTGGCGATGGGTGCTCTTGCCCTTGTTCCCGTGCGATCCGCTCCGCGACCAGGCGGGCGCCGATCATCACCAGCGGCACACCCGTGCCAGGCCGCGTGCTGGCGCCGACGAAGTACAGGTTCGGCAGCGCCCGCGAACGGTTGTCTGGCCGGAACCAGCCGACCTGGCGCAAGCCGTGCGCCAACCCGAAGGCTGCACCGTGGTGCAGATTATATGCCTCGCGCCAGTCCTCTGGCGTGCGCTCCCGGCAGACGTCGATCCGCGAGCGCAAGTCGCTCATCCCTGCCCGCGTCTCCAGCAGCGTCAACACGCGCTCGCGGAAAGCCGCCCCCTCCCGCGCCCAGTTCACGCGCGGCGATTCGGCCGGCACCGGCGTCAGCACCAGCACACTCGAACAGCCCGACGGCGCGTACGCCGGGTCGCTGACCGACGGGACGCACACGTAAAACGCCGGATCATCGGGCAGGCGGCGCTCGCCGAAGATCTGATCGAGCGTGCGCTTGTAGTCGCGGCCGAGAAAGAAATTGTGATGCAGCAGGTGCGGATACGCGCCGCGCACGCCGAGATAGAGCATGTGTGCGGAGCAGGTGTAGCTGAAGCGCTCGATCCGCTCCGCGCTGAAGTCCTTTGGCGCGTCCTCCGGCAGCAGATGACGATATGTATACGGCAAGTCGGCGTTGGCGAGCACGACGTCGGCCGCGACGAAGCCCGCCGTCGTCTCCACGCCGCGGACGCGCCCGCCGCGCGCCGCGATCCGCGTCACGGTCACCCCGGTGCGCAGCTCTACGCCCTCCGCAACGGCCACCCGCTCCAGCGCCCGCGCCAGCGCGTACATGCCGCCCTCGGGAAACCAGATACCGTCTTCGACCAGCTCGGCATACGGCAGCAAGGTGTAGACCGCCGGCGCGTGATAGGGCGAGAGGCCGAGATAGATCGTTTGCAGGCTGAACGCCTGGCGCAGCGCCTCGCTCTTGAAGTAGCGCGAGACGTGGCGCCAGTAGTTTGCCGCGGCGCCCGTGCGCGCCAGAAAGCAGGCGTTCGCCGGCGAGAAGAACTCAGCCGCCGTTTCGAAGCCGCGCTCGACGAACTCCCGGCGGCCCAGCCGGTACTTTTGCGACGCGTCGGCCAGAAAGCGCAGCAGGTTCGGACCGACGCCCGGCTCGAAGCGCTCGGCGTCGCGTACCAGCGCATCGATGCGGCTGGTCAGATCCAGCGTGCGGCCGTCGCCGAAGCGGATGCGATAGTTCGGATCGAGCCGGCGCAGCGGCAGCTCGTCTTCGAGCCGGCGGCCGAAGGTGCGGAAGAACTCCCGGTAGACATCGCTCATCAGCAGCAGCGTGGGGCCGCTGTCCCAGCGGTAGCCGGCCTGCTCGATCAGGCCCAGCCGCCCACCGATCTGCGCGTTCTTCTCGAGCACCGTGACGGCGAAGCCGGCGTGCTGCAACCGGGCCGCGGCGCTGAAACCGCCCACGCCCGCGCCGATCACGACCACGTGCCTGCGCCCGCCCAAGCGTTGCCCCATCGCCGCCGCCGTCCGGACGCCGGCCGCAGCGCCATCGTACGCTCCTACGCAGGCGAGCGGCCGGCGGATCGCCGCGCGGCGGTCGGCCCTCACCCCCGTCCCCTCTCCCAATCCTGGGCGAGGGGCGATCGTGCGCAGCACGACTCAGCCTGCGCCAGGTTAACCGCACCGGCTACGGAACGTACTATGCTGGATCGTCTCCTTCCCCCAATCCTGGCGGGAAGGAGAGACGAGAGGATGAGGGTCGACCGCCATACTCCTTCTGGATCGCCGCAGCAGAGTGCGTACTTGACGGGGGGGGGGCGGTTAGGTTTTCGCAAGATGGGAAGGCATCGCCCGGCGATTCCGCGGAGCGCTCGACCCGCCCGCGAGCGATCCAATCTGCACGACGGTGGCGGCAGTGCGCGCGAAGACCGAGCTGGACGATGTCGTGATCACCGACGAACTGGAGCGGCGACCCGCGCGCCCGCCGAACCTCGCGGCCGAAAACGCGGCGCTGCATGCGCTGGCCACGCAGCTTGGCGGAGCGCCGCGGCGCCTGCTCGACGCCCTGGTGGCCGTCGCCCGTGACGTCTGCCGCGCGGGCAGCGCCGGCGTGAGCGTTGCGGCCACGTTGCCGGCCGGCGAGCAGGTCTACCGCTGGGAGGCCGTCGCGGGCGCCTGGGCGGGCTACGCCGGCAGGACGACGCCCGCCGAGCGCAGCCCCTCCGGGATCAGTCACGCGCGCGGGGCGCCCCAGCTCTACCGCGAACCGGACCGCATCTTCGCCCAGGTCGGCGAGGTCAGCCCCCGCCCGTTCGAGGTCTTGCTGATCCCGTTGCCCGCTGCCGACGCTCCGCCGGGCACGCTGTGGGTCGTCGCGCATGATGCTCGGCAGCAGTTCGACGCCGAAGACGTACGCCTGCTCAGCAGTCTGGCCGGCTTCACCACCGCGGCGTTGCGCGCCATGTACCTCAACGAGAGCCGGCGCGACGCGGAACAGCGCGCCGCCGCCCTCGAGGCGCTCGACCGGCTGAAGGACGATCTGCTGGCCGGCGTCAGCCACGACCTCAAGAACCCGCTGGCCTCGATCAAGGGCTATGCGCAATTCCTGCAGCGCACGATCCGCACGCCGGCGCCCGACCTGGAGAAGATCGCCCGCGGCCTGCAGGTGATCGACGCGCAGACCGTGGCCATGACCCGCATGCTGAACGGACTGCTCGATGCGGCGCGCATCCAGGCCGGAGCCTTCGTGCCGCGCAGCGAACCGTGCGACCTCGAAGCGTGTTTGGCGAGCGCCCTGGCGTCCCTCACACCGGAGGAGCGGGAGCGGATCGATCTCAACGTGCATGGCCGCGCGCTGACCGGGAACTGGGAGTCGGAGAAGATCGTCGAGCTGCTGGACAACCTGCTGGGCAACGCCCTGAAATACAGCCCGGCCGGCGGGCGGGTGCGCATCGAGGCCGAGCGCCACGGCGGCGAGATCATGGTCGCCGTCAGCGACGCGGGCATGGGCATCCTGGCTGCGGAGTTGCCGGGGCTGTTTGAGCGCTTTCACCGCACGCCGCAGGCCCAGGCCAGCGGCCTGCCCGGCACCGGTTTGGGCCTGTTCATCTGCCGCGGCATCGTCGAGGCGCACGGCGGCCGCATCTGGGCCGAATCGCCCGGCGAGGGCCAGGGCACGACCTTCCGCTTCACCCTGCCGCAGACCCCGCTGCCCGCCGGCGCTGGAGGGCCGCGCGGGGCACCTATCCCTGACGGCTAGCGCCGTCGGTCGTTTGAAGTCTCCGACGGTTGCGCTGCGCTCTGGCCCGACACAGGAAGGGTGGAGTGCGCGGAGAGCGAGGAGAACCGGGGAGTATGGACGACCAGCCCGCCACCGTCTCAAGCCGATTGGAACGCTCCAAGAGTCCCTTACCCGCCTCGGGAAGGGACAGCTTTGCCGTCAGGCAAAGCAGGGTTAGGCGCCCCGCGTGGCCGCCGCAGCCGCGACCGTGAACGGGCCCTGCCGGTAAACAACCGGTAAGCGAAGGAGGAGGTATGGCGGAGAGTGACCGCCCGGTGGCCCACTGGATCGAGACGGGCGTGCCGGAGTTGGACCGCGTGCTGGGCGGCGGGCTGCTGCAGGGGTCGCTGGCGATGGTGATCGGCTCGCCGGGCGCCGGCAAGACAGTCATGGCGCAGCAGATCGCCTTCCATTACGCGGCACGCGGGCACGCCACGCTGTTCCTCACCGGCTTCTCCGAGCCGCACGACAAGCTGCTCAGCCACAGCCGCTCGCTGACGTTCTTCAGGGAAGAGCTGGTCGGCGACAAGATCCAGTTTGCCAGCCTGCTGGGGCTGCTGCGCGAAGGCGCGACGGAGACCGAGAACGCGATCGTCGATACGGCCCGCGCACAGTCCGCCTCGCTGGTGATCATCGACGGCTTCCGCGGCATCCGCCGCCTGCTGCGCGACGACCAGGCCGTGGCCTCGTTCCTCTACTCACTCGGCGCAAAGCTCGCGATGACGGGCGCGACCACCCTCCTCTGCCTCGAGGGCGACCCCGACGAGGCCGGCCGCTACCCGGAGATTACGGTCTGCGATGTGATCCTGGCGCTGCGCCGCGAACTGCGCGATTCGCGCGAGCGCAAGCTGCTGCAGGTGGTCAAGGCGCGCGGCTCCTCGCCGCTGCACGGGCTGCACCTCTACACCATCACCGGCGACGGCATCTCGGTCTTCCCCCGCTTCGAATCGACCGTTTCGGCGAGCAGCTCGGCGTGGACGCCGGGGCGCGCCGCCTTCGGCATCGACCAATTCGACGCGATGTTGCAGGGCGGCCTGAATCGCAGCACGGTCACGCTCGCGGCCGGCAGCCCCGGCGTCGGCAAGACCTTGCTCGGGCTGCACGTTGTCGCGGCAGGCGCGCGGGACGGCGAGCCAGCGCTCTTCCTCGGCTTCATGGAAAGCGAGGCCCAGCTGCGCGAACAGGCGCGCGTGTTCGGGCTTGACCTGAGAGCCGGCGGGGCGGCCGCCCTGACGCGGCTGCTGGTGCTGCCGGGCCACGATCTGGAGGCCGACCATGTGGCGAAGCTGCTGGTCGAGGACGTGGAGCGCAGGGGCGTGCGCCGGCTCGTGATCGACTCGGCGGCGGAGCTGGAACGCGGCGTCGGCATGCCGGAGCGCAAGCCGGGCTTTCTCTCGGCGCTGGTCAGTTACCTGCGCGATCGCCAGGTCACCACCTACGCCACGCTGGATATCCCCACCCTCGCCGGCCCGACGCTGGAACTCGGCAATACGCCGCTCTCGGTCGTGGCCGAGAACCTGTTGCTGCTGCGCAGCGTCGAGTATCGCGGAGCCCTCCACCGGGTGTTCTCCGTGCTCAAGATGCGCTTCTCCGACCACGAGCGGGCCATCTATGAGTACGTGATCGACCCCGGCGAAGGTATTCGGATCACCGGACCGGCCCCGCTGGGAGAGGGGCTGCTCACCGGCATCGCGCGACCGCTCGTGGACATTCCCCTGCAGACGCAATCCGATGGCGGCTAGAGACGGACGGGTGTTCACGATCCTGATCGTCGAGGACGAGGAGCCGATGCGCGCCTTTTTGGCGCAGTTCCTGGCGGACGACGGCTACAACGTCCTGCTGGCGATTCACGGGCGCCATGCCCTGGAGCTGATCGAGCAGGAGCGCCCCGACCTCGTGCTCTCCGACCTGATGATGCCGCTGCTGGGCGGCGTGGAGCTGTGCCGGCAGCTTAAGGCGCGCGAGGACACGAAGCACATCCCGATCATCCTGATGAGCTCGTCGGGGCGGAATGCCGCCGTTCGGGCGGCCGCCGACGCCTACATCGCCAAGCCCTTCAATCTTGAGGATCTGGAGGGATTGATCCGGCGCTGGCTGCCGCCCGCCGCGCACGCCGTCTAGCGGCCGGAGCGACGACGCGCGCACGGGGCGCCGTTCCCTCGCGGTGATGGTATTCGCATCACTGTAACGAAGTAACAATCATGACAAACCGCTCCACCTACTGCCGGCGGTGCTGGCGGGGCGGGGCGCGGCCTGCGCACGCTGGGAGGGTATCCCTGCCGGCTCCCGCACAGGACTGTGAGTGATGCTCGAACACGACCGATACACGGACCGCTTCATCGGCGCACGGTATGCCGTGTCGGCGCCATATTTTCTCCAGCGCATGCGCGGGCTCATGATCGCGGGCTGGCAGATGGACCGAGCGCTCGAACACTTACTGGATGAAGCCATGTGGTCGCCGGCGATGGCTGGCGTCGAGTCGCTGCTTACGGTGGACGAAGTGCTCGCCGAGGCCCAGCGTATCCTGCACGACCGCTACGTCCCCTGAGCCAGGCGCCGGCGGAAGGCGCCGGCCGGCCGATCCGGCGCTACGTGGCTGGCCTATGCCACGATGGCCGCTGGTTGCCGCTGAAGTCCCCGCTCAGCCCCAGGGCAGCGAGCGCACGTGCAGAATGAAGGCCCAGGTAATGATCATGCCGGCGAACAGGTTGAGGTAGAGAAAGAAGCGCCAGTGCCGGTGCGCGGCCGCCTCGGACGGCGCCCGCAGGAACCAGAGCACGTGCGCCGGGTAGAGCAGGAACACAGCGGCCACGCAAAGATACGCCAGCGACTGCCGAGCCGCGAGCAGCAGCGCCACGGCCAGGAGATAGAGCGCCACTGCAAACACCGCCGTGGCACGCGTACCAAGAAAGGTCGCGATCGACGCAAGGCCCGCGTCGCGGTCGGGCGTGATGTCCTGGATCGCGCCGAAGGCCTGCGAGGCCATCGCCCAGAGCACGAACGCCGTCACTTCGAGCCAGGGAAACACGCCCGCGCGCCCGTACAGCAGGCCGAATACCAGCGGCGTCACGAAGTGCGTGGCCGAGGTAAACGCGTCCAAAAACGGGATCTCTTTGAAGCGCAGCGGCGGCGCGCTGTAAGCGATGCTGGTGAAGAGCAGGAAGGCGAGCGCCGCCGCCGCGCGCGGCGTGCTGGTGGCGAACAGCAGCGCGAGCAGCGGCAGGTTGGTGATCGCGATCGCGACCAGCAGTGCACGGAAGCGTGGCGGCCGGATCACGGCGCCCTCGATCGAATTCTTGCGCGGGTTGCGTTGGTCCGATTCGAAGTCGAAGATGTCGTTCACGCCGTAGAGCAGCAGGTTGTAAGGCAAGAGGAAGTAGAGTCCGCCGAGCAGTGCCCGCCAGCCCCAGCCAGCGCCGATCACCGCGCCGGCCACGAAGACATAGGCCGTGTTGACCCATGAGAACGGCCGCGAAGCCGTCAGGATCTCCGCGACGCTCAGCCGGGAGTCAGCCGTGCCGTGCGCCTGCACGTTCCAACGCCTCCCAGACACTAACCGCGACGATGAAGAAGGCCAGCCCGTAGCCGAAGTCCTCCAGCGGCACCCAGCCGACCTGAACGCCGCTCAGGAAACGCCAGCCGTACTTCAGCACCGGCCGCGCCAGCAGATAGCCGTCGAAGGCCAGCGTGCCGAGGCTGAGCACTGCCAGCAACAGCAGGAAGCGCGGCCGGCGCAGCAGACGAAAGCCGACCGTCTGGTCCAGCACACCCAGCAACAGCAGCACGATCACGACTTCACGGCTGTACTCGTTCACGGCGTGCGCGCGTCGCGGCCGGCGGTCGCCGACTCGGGGCGTCGCGCGCCATTCACGAGACGCCAGAGCACGATCGACGCGAACGTGATCATCGACAGCAGCACGACTTCTTCAAGCGGCACGCCGGGCAGCATCCAGACGCCGATCACGCGATTGGGCAGCGAGCGCCAGTAGCCGCGATGCACGCCCAGGCTGTCCCAGCCCAAAAACAGCGCCAGGCAGACGGCCAGCACCACGAGGAAGCGCCGCCATTGCCGCAGCACGTCCGTACGGTAGCGGCGATCGACCCACAGCAGCGAGCACCAGCCAGCGCCGAGCAGCAGCAGATATTCGACGTGCGCCATCAGCGTCCACCGACGCGCTCGGCCAGCATCCGACCCACGCCGCGCGCGGCGTGGCGCGGCAGCGAACGCAGTCCACCCGGCAAGACCTCCTGCAGCGCGGCCACGGCCATGCGCGGTTGCAGGCGTGGCGGATAGTGCACCAGGTACGCGGACTCCCAGCCGCTGGGCGCGAGGTTGCGCTTGAAGCGCTCGAGCGCTGCCGCCCGATAGAGTCTACGCCCGTGCGCCCGCAACCAGATCAGCGAGCGCAGCGCCGTGCGATGTCCGCGGTCGTCGCGACCGACGATCAGCGGCTCGCCCGGGCGAGTCTGGTCAAGTCCGCGCAACGGCGCCAATGCCAGCAGGCCGGTCGCGACGCCCGCCGCACGGTGCGCGAGCAGCGCGGCGGCCACAGCCGACTCGACACAACCGATCGGAGCGTCGGGCCTGCGCATGAAGTGCTGCAGCGCGACCGCGCCGCGCGCGGGCAGCAGTGCGGTCACGACCACGGCCTGCACGGTGCCGTTTTGCTCGGCCAGAAACCAGCGCCGCCCCGCCGCCGGCGCGAACGGATCGCCGCCGAGCACAAAGCCCAGCGGGGCACCGCCGTGGGCGGCGAGCCAGGCGGCCCAGAGGCGGCGCAGCTCGTGCAGACAGCCGGGCTCCGCGTCGGGCAGCCACTCGCGCGTTTGCACGCCTTCACGCGCTGCCCGATTGCGCGCTGTGCGTAAATTCGCGGCGGCGCGCCCGCGCGGCGGCCAGTGCCTGAGGTCGAGGATCGGCTGTTCGCCGATCTTCCAGCCCGCGCAACCATGCTCTGCTGCCAACGCGGCGAACGACGGCCCGACCGGCACGAAGACGGCGTGCCAGCGCCGCGCCGCGCAGGCGGCAAGGAAAACGTCGAGCAGCGCCGCCGTATCGGGAGGGTCGCAGAGCGGTGCGCCGGCGCAAAGTGCTGTACCGAAGCGCAGCCGGTAGGGCAGACCGCCGGCGGCTGAACCTCCCCGAAACACGCGCCAGCGGCCCGTCAGCACGGCGGCCTGCTCGGCATCGCGCCCGAAACGCCGGACGAGTTGGGTCAGATCCACAGGCGCAGCGTAGCGGTTCGGCTTCGCGCCGGCGAGCGGCCAGGCACTGCCGGACGGCGGGCTCAGCCCTCGGTGTACTCCTCGATCACCTGGAAGTCGCCCGCATCGAGCGGCGCGAGGCCGCTGGCCGGCGCGTTGGCCGCGGCGAAGGCGGCCGCTTCGTCACCGCGCTGGAAGGCGTTGAACAGGTCGAACAGCCGCGACTTGTGCGGCCGCTTGCGCCCGATCGGGCAGCGCTCCCACGCTTCCAACGACTCGTCGCAGTAGCCCATACGCCGCTCGCCGCACTTCGGCTGCAGTTGCCGCGCCAGGTCTGGATAGACGCGAAAGATTTCGGCCCGCATCAGCGAGACCACGCGGCGGAACTCCCACTGGGCGCGCGTGCAGAGGCGCAGGTCGGCCAGGTGCAGCAAGGCGGCGAAGTTGATCGTGACCTTGAAGTTGGTGTTGGTGGCATTCGGCAGCACAAAGCGCGCGTCTTCCCCAGGCACGCCGGCTGCGACCAACTCTTCATAAAAGGCGCCGATCTCACCCATCAGCGCTTCGAAGCGGTCACTCATGCCGGCACGCTGCACCGTATCGGGCACGGTGAAGGGGAACCGGCCTCGCTTGTAGACGACGTAGCGCTGGCTCTGTTGCTCGAAGGAGATACCCACGCGGTGCCGCACGAACTGATGCGAGAAGGCGCGGCTGACGCCGGCGATCGCAAACTCGAACCAGACCTGCTCCAGCGGCGAGACATGTCCCGTCTTCATTCGTTCGTCAACGAATGTCAGCATCTGCTCGCGCGTGATACGCTCCTCCGCGATGCGTGCGGCAACCTGTTGCGGCGTCAGCGCGGAGTAGCACGTGCGATACGCCATATACAGCGAGCGCACGGGATCGTGGGAGTGGTCAAGCAGCCGTACGTCGATCGCCATAAGGTCAGTCCCTCGATTCCGTCGCCGCATCAGCCTGTGATAGGATAACAGCCAACCGGCGGCGTGGCGAGAGTCGCCAGCGGCCGTGCAGCCTGCAAGTTCCACGCGGCCGCGCCTTGCCCGCCCCGCCGGCCGGTCCTTCAGGAGCCAAGCACTCGTGACCGAACGTCTTCGTCGTGGCTACGACGGCTTCATCCAACCGCCGGCGCCGGACCGCTCCAGCCACCGCGCCGGCCGCGTGCTCGCTCCCACGGCGCGCGCCACGGCTCTGCGTCGAGCCCCGGCAGCACGCGCCGCACGAGCCGTTGCTGTCGGGCGCCCGCCAGCGGCTTCCCGCGCGCTGCCGCTGCGCGTCTACGTCTTGCTCGCGATCACCTTCGGCGCGGCGGTGCTCGGCGTGCGGGCGCTCGGTCATCACCCGCGCGGCGGGGCAGCCGACATCGCGCAGCCGGCGCCCGCGCAGGCCGCCGCGGCGCCCACGCGCTGGGTGGATCCCGACGTGGTGCAGCGCTATCAGTCACAGGTTGACGCCCTGCTGGCGGGCCGCACCGGCAAGTACGGCTTCGTGGCGCTCGATCTTTCGACCGGCGTCGCCCTGCTCAGCGATGCCGATACGCAGTACCGCGCCGCGAGCGTGAACAAGCTGCCGATCGTGATCGACCTCTACCGCCGGGCCGCGGCCGGTCAGCTCAATTTGGACGCGACGATGCCGATCGCGGACGACGAGATTCAGCACTACGGCACCGGCACGATCCAAGCACAGGGCTCCGGCCAGGTCTACTCGTATCGTGATCTGGCGAAGCTGGCGATCGAAGAGAGCGACAACACCGCCGCGTTCGTGCTGGGCAAGCGCCTGGGGCTGGACAGCGTTCAGGCCGACCTCCAAACCTGGGGGCTGAAGGCAACCTCGCTGGCCGATAACCTGACCACGGCCCGCGACGTCGCGGTGCTGCTCAGCCTGCTGCAGCAGCGCAGGCTGCTCCCCGAGGCATCCACTCAGGAACTGCTCGGGCTGCTGCAAAACACGGTCTGGACCGACCGCCTGCAGTCCGGCGTGCCGGCGACGGTGCCGGTCGCCCACAAAATCGGCACCGATCTCGATGTCTTCAACGATGCCGCGATCTTCCTCGCGCCGGTTCATCCCTACATCGCCGTCGCCCTGGGCGCGGGCGTCGGCGAAGATGATGGCAACGCCACGATGACCGCGCTCTCCCGCCTCGTCTACCAGTTCGAGGCGGCGCTCCCGGCTGCCACGCACCTGACGCACCATTAGCCCGCGAGTTCACGCCTCTGCGGCCGGATCTTCGTCCTCCGATTCCGGCCCTTCGAGATGCTCCTGCAGGTTGGCGAGCCCGACGGCAAGCGCGTCCAGATACCCGCGATCGACCGCTCCGAACGAAAACAGCCGCTTGAGCAGGTAGCGCGGGCCGGCCGGGTCGATCGCGGCGACGACGGCGGTATGCTCCGGCCCCAGCGCGTCCAGACGGTACTCCAGCGCGAAGCGCTCGCCCGCGCCGGCAGCCACCATGAGCCGCAGGGCCTCCGCCGGCCGCTCGATCAGCACGCGCACGTGCTCGCCGCGCTGTGCGAGGTCGCCGGCCAGCGCCCGCCAGACCACATCACGCGAGGCCGCTACCTCTGCCGTCAGCTCCTGCCGCATCGCTCCCCACCATTGCCGCCCGTGCCCCTCCACCCTATCATGCGGAACGCGGCCAGCCGCGCCGGCCGGAGGAGTGACGATGCGAGCGGCGGTCTACAAGGGACCAGGCGAGATCGCGATCGAGGAGCGGCCTATCCCGCTGCCCGGCGAGGGTGAGGTCTTGCTCAGAGTCGAGTTCTGCGGCATCTGCGGCACCGATCTGCACGAGTATGAGTCGGGCCGACTGTTCTACGGCCCTGAGCGTCCGGCGGACACGATCTTCGGTCATGAGTTTTCGGCCAGGGTGATCGCGTTGGGCGCCGGCGTCGAAGGCGTCGCACCGGGAGACCTCGTCACGGTGAATCCGGCCGAAAACTGCCAGGAGTGCAGCTTCTGCCTCAGCGGCGACGAGCAGCTATGCCAGCGCTCGCGCGGGGCGGTGGGGTACGCCAAACCCGGCGGCCTGGCCGAGTACACCGTCGCCGCGGCGCGCCGCTGTGTGGTGTTGCCCCAGGGCACGCCGGCCGACCGGGCGGCGTTGACCGAGCCGTTGGCGGTCGCCATGCATGCCGTGAACCGCGCCGGGCCGGGACCGGAGGACACGGTGCTGGTCGCCGGCGCCGGGCCGATCGGCCAGCTCACGATCCTCGCGCTGCGGCAGCAGGGCGTGGAGCGCATCGTCGTCTCGGAGCCCGCGGCCGGGCGGCGCGGGCGCGCGCAAAATCTCGGCGTCGATCGCGTGCTCGATCCGGCCAGCGACAACATAGGGGCGGCGCTCAAAGAGCTGACCGGTGGCCGCGGGGCCGACGTCAGCTTCGAGTGCGTGGGCAGCGCCGCGTCGCTCGACGCCTGCTTCGCCGCCACGCGGCGCGGCGGCAAGATCGTGATCGCCGGCGTGTTCCAGCAGCCGTACCCGGTCAACTTCGCCCGTTTCACCCTCGCCGAGCACACGCTGATCGGCGCCCTCGGCTACCGCGAAGAGTTCGCACAGGCGGCAGCGGCGATCGCCTTCGGCGCGATCGACGTCTCGCCGTTGATCTCGCACCGCATCCCGCTGGAGTGGGCGCCCGAAGCGTTCGCGACGATCATCGGCGACCGCGGTGCCCACGAGAAGGTGTTGGTGCAGCCATCCCGCGGCTGAGGGCGACGAAACGCTGGAGAAACGTGCCGGCAACAGCCCCGAAAAGCGCCGGTCACGCCGCCGAAACCCAACGCCGCCATACTGGCACGAGGAGGAGGGCCGATGCTGGTGCAGACGCCGCCGCAGGTCGAGCTGCACACCCGCACCGACCCCGGCCCGCAGCGCGACGGCAACGAGGACTGCTGCGCCGCGCTCAGCATCGAGTCCGACACAACTCGCGCCTTCTTGTTGGTCGTCGCGGACGGCCTGGGCGGCCACCGCGCCGGCGAAGTGGCCAGCAAGATGGCGGTCGAAACGGTGATCGCCGAAGCGCGGCAGGAAGGCGCGCCGCTGGGCGAGCGCTTTCTCGGGCGAGCGCTGCAGCAGGCGAACCTGGCGGTCTTCAATCACGGACACGACGACCCCGCTTGCTTCAACATGCAGTCGACGCTGTCCGCGATCGCCATCCAGTTCGACCGGCTGCTGCTGGCCCACGTCGGCGACTGCCGCGTCTTCCGCATGCGCGGCGGCGCCATCCAGCAGCTCACGACGGATCACACGCGCGTCACCGAGATGCTGCGCATGCGGCTGATTACCCCGGAGCAGGCATTGCGCCATCCCGCGCGCAGCATGCTCACGCGCTCGCTCGGCGCCGACCTCATCCTCCAGGTCGATACCTTACGCGACCGCGTGCAGGCGCACGATGTCTACGTGGTGTGCAGCGACGGCCTGTGGAACGAGGTCAGCAGCGAAGAGATCCGGCGCACGGTTTCCGACCTGCCGGGCGACGCGGCCTGCGAGCGTCTCGTGCAGCTTGGCTCGGATCGCGGCGCCGACGATAATATGACCATCGGCCTCGCCCGTGTGCATCTCGTCGAGGCCGCTCCGCCGTCTGCACCGCGCTGGAAGTCCTGGTTCGGCCGGTGACCCGGCCGTTTCCAGACATGTTCCGGCCGGGCAAAGGCACGGCGCGGTGCAGGTGGCCATGAGCACATCAGACGTGCAGCGCGCCGACGCCGAGCTGCGGCCCGGCGATCGCATCGACCAGTTTGAGATCCGGCAAATCCTCGGCCACGGGCTGTACGCGGTTTCCTATCTGGCCGTCGATGGCGGCAGCGGCGAGCGAGTCGTGCTCAAAGTTCCAGCTCCCGCAACGATCGCGAACGCCGACAGCGCGGCGCGCTTCCTGCGCGAGGCGTCGGTCGTGCAACGTCTGCATCACCCAAATATTCAGGGCGCAGCGCATGCAAGCGTGGCGCGCGATGCGGGTTACATCGCCCTCGAATACAGCGATGGCCGCCCGCTGCGCGAGTGGCTCGATGCGGACTCGCCGCCGTCGGTTGCCGGGGCCGTCAGCGTCGCCGCGCAGATCGCGCTCGCGCTCCAGTACGCGCACGAGCATGGCGTCGTGCATCGCGACCTCAAGCCGGAAAATGTGATCGCCCTGCCCGGTGGGCAGGTGAAGCTGATCGACTTCGGCAACGCGCGGCTGCAGGGCATGCGCCGCCTGACCTGGCGTGTGCGCGGTGACGCCGCCGGCACACCGGATTACATGGCGCCGGAGCAGGTGGAAGGCGCGCGCGGCGATGCCCGCACCGACATCTACGCCCTCGGCGTCATGCTGTTCGAACTGCTGAGCGGCCGCGTGCCGTTCGAAGGCGACAACGCCAACGCCGTCATGTATCAGCAAGTACACAGCGAGCCGCCCGCACTCGGCCAGCTCCGCGCTGGCATTCCGCCGGGACTGCAGACGATCGTCAGCCGTGCCCTGCGCAAGCGGCCCGACGATCGGTACCAGCATGCCGCCGACCTCGCCCGCGATTTGCTGCGCTACGACCGGCCGGCCGAGTTCGACCGGGTCAGCGCCCGGGATCGATCGGCACACGCCTGGGGAAGGCGGCTGGCGCGGCGGCTGCACTTGAGGAGCTGACTGTGAACGCAGCCGACCAGGCGGACGCCTTCGAGCTGATCGAACGCGAGCGCGTACGCTTCGTGAATTTGCAGTTCGTCGATATCCTCGGCGCGGTGAAGAGCGTGACGATTCCCGCGCACCGCTTCCGCCACTGCGTCGAGCACGGCGAGTGGTTCGACGGCTCCTCGCTGGAAGGCTTCGCCCGCGTTTCTGAGAGCGACCGCTATCTGCAACCGGATCTCTCGACGCTGGCGGTGGTGCCCTGGGAGCGCGACGAAAACACCACGGCGCGCGTGATCTGCGACATCTTCTCGACCGATGGCGAGCCGTTCCAGGGCGACTCGCGCTACGTGCTGCGCAGCGCCCTTGAGGATGCGGCACAGCAAGGCTTCAACTTCATCGCCGGGCCGGAGATCGAGTTCTTCCTGTTCAAGCCGGACGGCGACGGCACGCCGCGCGCGACGCCGCATGACACGGCCAGTTACTTTGACCTCTCCACCGATCTCGCCTATCAGGTGCGCAAAGAGATGGTCAACGCGCTCGAGGCGATCGGCATCGTCGTAGAGAACAGCCATCACGAGGTGGCGACCGGCCAGCACGAGATCGACTTCACCTACCGCGAGGCGCTGCGGGCGGCGGATGATACGGTCACATTCAAATACACCGTGCGCGCGATCGCGCAGGCGCACGGGCTGATGGCGAGCTTTCTGCCCAAACCGATCTACGGTGTCAACGGTTCCGGTATGCACGTGCACCAGGCGCTGCGCGACATCGAGACCGGCGAAAACCTGTTCTTCGACGCCGAGGATCCGTACCGCCTCTCGCAGCTCGCGCGGCACTTCATCGCCGGCCTGCTGGCGCACGCGCGCGGCATGTGCGCGATTCTCGCGCCACTGGTCAACTCCTACAAGCGGCTGATTCCCGGCTTCGAGGCGCCCGCCTATGTCGGCTGGGCGCACACCAACCGCTCGGCGCTGATCCGCGTGCCGCGCACCAGCCGCCTCGACACTTCGGTCACGCGGCTCGAGTTGCGCTGCCCGGACCCGAGCTGCAATCCGTATCTCGCCTTCGCCGTAATGCTGCGCGCCGGGCTGGACGGCATCGAACAGCGCCTGCCGCTGGTCGATCCGGTGGAGGAGAACGTCTCGGGCTTCGAGCCGGCGCTGCTCGCCGAGTACAACCTTAAGTCGCTGCCCGCCAGCCTGGACGAGGCGCTGAAAGAGCTGCGCCGCGACGACGTGATCTGCGACGCGCTCGGCCCGCAGGTGCTCGAACGCTTCCTTGAAGCCAAAGAGATCGAGTGGGAAGAGTACCGCAAGCAGGTTACGCCCTGGGAGCTGCAACGGTATCTGGCCGAATACTGACCGCGTTGTGGCGCTGCCCGCTCGTTATCAGCCGCGATCAGATCGCCTCAATCCAGGATCGCGTAGCGCTCGTCCTCGCCAAAATGCTTGTCGCGCACGAACTGGCCCGGCGTGAAGAGCCCGCCATGTGCCCGCGCCACCTCGTACTCCGTGGCGCAGCAGTTGCACAGTGAATAGCGGCCGTAGCGGATCACGCCCGCCGCGGGCCGCGGGCGCTGGCAGGCGTCGCAGTACATGCGGTCCGTCTGGCGGACGCCGCGCGCCAGGTCGTCATCGACGAACAACCGCATCGCCGAGCGGATCGCCTCGACCTGACCGCGCGAGAGCGAGCGTGTGCTGGTCGCCCGCTCCGGGTAAGTGGATATCGCTGACGCGAAGGCGTTCGCGCCGGCGGCGAGCGGAGTGGAGAGAGGCGCCTGGCTCGCCGGCAGACTACCTCCGAGGCTTACCATACCGTGGCTCCTTGTCACCGCGAACCCGCGCTCGGCCTGCGTGCCGGCGACGATGGGCGGCGCAGCGCTGCGCCGCGCGGCAAAGCCAGTGTATGGGCGGCGGCTTGCGGCCGCATAATACCGCTGAAGTAGATCGTATCGACGGCGTTGCGTAGCCGGTCGCGCATTCGCTGCGTCGCGACGGTCAGCTTGCCGCCTGCGTCGTCGGCGCCGCGTTTGCTTCAAGGATATAGCCGATACCCTGCACGGTGCGGATGTAGCGCGGCTCGGCCGGATTCCGCTCCAATTTCTGGCGCAGCCGGCTCACCCACACGCGCAGATATTGCAGATCGTCGCGGTATTCGGGACCCCAGGTGCGGGTGAGCAGATCTTCATGCAGCATCACGCGCCCGGCGTTGGAGCAAAGCTGCTGCAAGAGCTGCCACTCGGTGCGGCTGAGTACCACCGGCTTATCCTCGACGAAGACGGTGCGCCGCGCCAGATCGATCACGATGTCGCCGCACTGCAGGCGATTGCCGGCGGCCGGCGCCTCCCGCACCTGCGAGCGGCGTAATACCGCGCGCACGCGCGCCGTCAGCTCCTCGGGATTGAAAGGCTTCGGCAGATAGTCGTCGGCGCCGAGTTCGAGCCCCATGATCTTGTCTGAATCGGTGCCCTTCGCGGTGAGCAGGATCACGGGGACGCCGGAGGACTCGCGAATCTTCTTGAGCACGGCGAGTCCGTCCATACCCGGCATGATGATGTCCAGCACCACCAGCTCTGGGCGGATGCGCGGGATCGCCTGCAGCGCCTCCTCACCGCGCTCCGCCATGCTCACGCCGAAGCCTTGCGCCGTCAGCTCGATGCGGACCAGGCGCAGGATCTTGTGATCGTCGTCGACAACCAGCACCAGCGGTTTGTTCATTGCTTCTTGCCTTACAAAACTGTGAAGCTTTCACTACCAACCATATCATGCGCGCGCAAGTGGGCGGAACGGGGAATCGCCCGTCACCCGCGCGCTTTGACAGGATTTCGCGGTACACTGGAAGCGCCCGGCGCGGCACGCGAGCGCGCCGGCCCACGGCAGGTGAATCGATGCGGATCGACTGGGACAAGACCATCAACGACATCTTCAGCGACAAGGTCGCCTGCCTGCGCTGCGGCCGTCTCAGCCCGGAGATCGTTGTGGGCTACTCCCGCTCGCCGGGCGTTGCCGCCTTCTCGCCGCGCCGGCATGAGTGCCCGCACGCCGACGACTGCGATGCGCGCCGTCTCGTCGCGGTCTGCGAGAGCTGCGCCCGCGATCTGCGCCTGCGCGCCCGCAAAGTCGATGAAGAGACGATGATGGGCATGATCCTCAACGAGTGCCGGCGCGAGCTGGACGAGGGGCTGGACTACCTCGCCGATTACTGGCAGGAAGACCTCGACATCGGGCCGGATGAGATGGACAAGCGCCTCGAAGAGATGGATCCCGAGGTCTTCGAGGAGGAGAACGCGCGGCGCGCCAAGCTTGAAGACGAGTATCTGAGCCTGCACAAGTGGTTTCGCGAGCATGGCCGCCCGATCCCCGACCCCGGCTGGCGCTCGGAATACGTGGAAGAGATCATCGCGCTCGGCTACACGACGCGGCTTGGCGATTAGGCGGTGGCGAGCGCCGCGCGGCCGCGGCTGCTGCTGCTCTACGACAGCCGCGGCGGCCTGGTCGAACAACTGGCCGACGCCGTCGCCGCCGGAGTTGAAACCGTCGGCGCGGTCGAGTTGCGCCGGCTGCGGGTAGACGATGCCGATCCTTCCGAGCTCGCGAGCTGCGCTGCGCTGATCGTCGGCTCGCCCAACTGGAGCGGCATGACGGGCAAGCTCAAAGAGTGGTTCGATCACTCCGGCGATCTTTGGGAGACAGGCGAGCTGGCCGGCAGGCCCGGCGCCTGCTTCACCGCCGGCTACTCGCGCTCCGGCGGCACCGAGGCCACGCTGCTGCAACTGATGCATCTGCTGCTCTCGCACGGTATGCTGTTCGTCGGCCTGCCCTGGACGGCGCGGATGCGCGTTTCCGGCTCCTACTACGGCGCCACCGCGCACGGCGCCGTGACGGACGACGACCGGCGACAGGCGCATGCCCTCGGCGAGCGCGTAGCCCGGCTGGCCGCGCTGTTCGCGCAGGCCGGCGGCCCGCCCGGCTGAGCCCGCGATCGCGCGCCAATACGCTGCGGAGCGACGGAGATGACGCTGCCAGCCCAGTCCATTCCGGCGCAGACGCTGCTCGACGAGCTGCGCCGCTGCGGTGTGAAGTTCATCGTCTCGGTGCCCGACACGCACCAGAAGTCGCTGCTGGCGCTGCTCGACACGGTAAACGACATCCGCGTGATCACCTGCTGCACCGAAGATGAAGCGGTCTGCGTGGCGATGGGGTTGTGGATCGGCGGCGCGCCGGTGGCGATGATGATTCAGCACGCCGGGCTCTACGCCTGTGTCAATCATCTGCGCGGCGTGGGGCTGGACCTGAAAGCGCCGCTGTTCATGATGGTTGGCCTGCTCGGCCGCGACGTCAACAAGATGCCGCGCGAGAACATCGGCTCGATGGTGCGCCTGGCCGAGCCGCTGCTCGACACGCTCGGCATCAAGCATTGCCTGGTGGATGGCCCCGCCGACGTGCAGCAGATCGAGCCCGCCTACCGCGAGGCGCTGCGCAGCGAGGCGCCGGTGGCCGTGCTGATCGGCGCACCCACGGCCTAATCGACGCCGCTCGCCGGCGTCTCAGGAGCGTACAGCGATGGCGATGTCCCGCGGCGAGGCCCTGCGCGCCGTTGCCCAGCACCGCGGCGAGCGTATCGTCGTCTCGACCATGCAGGTCGTGCGGCCGTGGCACAGCATCTCGCCCAGCGACCTGAACCTGTCCTGCGTCGGCTTCATGGGCGGCGCCTCGACGCTCGGCCTCGGCGTGGCCCTGGCGCAGCCCGGCCGCCGCGTCGTCATCCTCGACGGGGACGGCAGCCTGCTGATGCCGCTCGGCTCGATCGCCACGATCGCCGGCGCAGCGCCAGCGAACTTCTGCCACATCCTCTTTCAGAACGGCGTCTACGAAACCTCGGGCAGCCAGCCGATCGCCTCGGCGGACGCGATCGACTTCGCGCAGATGGCGAAGGGCGCCGGCTACAAGGCGGCCTACACGTTTGACGACGTGGGGCGCTTCCGCGAAGAGGTCGCCGGCATTCTGGACGAAGACGGCCCGGTGTTCGTCGTGCTGAAGATCGACCAGCGCGACGAGATGGCCGAGTGGAACGCGCCGAGCGTTTCGGCCCTGGCCGAGACCCGCACCGTCCATCGTGCGCTGACGGGTGTCTGAGGTGCCGGCCGCGGGCGGGCTTACCTGGCGTCCTGTGTCTCGCGCAGCGTTACACGCGTCGCGCTCCACTCGCCGCTCAGCCCCTGACCGTGCAGCGAGGTGCTGCCGTTGGGGCCGATGTCCTTCTCGGTCATCAGGCCCATCGCCACGGTGAAGCCGTCGATCTTGTCGGGCACGGCCTCCTCGCGATTCACCAACTGCTCGTCGATGAACCATTCGACCGTGTCGGCGCCGCGATCGTAGACGATGCGGTAGTCGTGGCGCTGGCCAGGCTGCGTGGGGAAATCCAGCTCCTTGAACAGACAGAAGTTGCGGATTGGTCCCGTGTCCGGCACGGTCACGCCGGGAAACGGCAGGCGGCCGTAAACCGTGGCGATCACGTCGTTGCTGATGAAGAAGTCGATCGCCCAGCCCGTGTTGAAGTCGAGCAGGTTGTAGGACACAAAGCCGTCGTACAGATCGCCTGGCGCCGTGCCCAGTCCCCGTGCGGCGATGCTGACATCGAAGCAGATCGCGCCGTTTTCGGGGACCGCGAAGCGCTCCTTCGAGAACCACATCTGCTTGGCGTTGTCCAGAAACTGGATGCGGTCGTGCGTGCGCGTCAGCGGGTGAACCACGCATTGCAGGCGGCCGTTGCGCACCAGCACCGTCGCGTTCGGCTCGCGGTACTGCCAGAAGCCGCCGTCCGGCAGCGGAAAGCCGCCGAACTGCCAGAGCGACGACGGTTTGAGCAGATCCGCGAAGCCGCCGTACTCACGCACGGCGCCTGAGCCAGGCTCGAACACGTTGCTATCAACTGTGGACATCTTTGCTGTCGCCTCGGGCGCCGGTCGCGCGTGCTGCCACATGAGCTTGATGCGTCGCAGTCGCCTTTCAGGATTGCGCGGCACAGGATCGGCGAGCGGCGCAACGACACCATTGTATTTCCCTGCGGCTCCCTGCAGCGAGCCGGTGATCGCGGTCGCGGGGCGACGTGTGAGCCACGCGACGCGTCCTGGTGCCTCGGTGGCGAAGTGGAAACCGAGGCGTACGGCCACCGCCTGCAGCGAGAGCGGTACTTCTTAGCCAGGGAAGAACTGGCTCACCTGCTGCGGGCGCTGCAAGGGCCGCTGGCCCTCTGTTTCGAGCAACTGCACTGGGACTACGACGTAACCTGAGCCGCGAGGCCAGGAGAATGTTGGCCGGCAGCCGCCGGCGGCGCGCCCGTTGGGCAGCGCTGGCCTGTCCCGAAGACCAGGCGACCGCATGGCTGAATCACACGCTGCAGCAAGCGCGAACTCGTGCCTGGCTCACGCCGCGATCCTTCCCGCATGAGCATGCATCGCCCGGATCGCGGGCGCATACCAGCGCGAACGCCCGATCGGTGCGATGACCTGGATCTGCCTGTTGGGTCGGGCTGGGGCTAACTCGCGGCCAGCCGATCGTGGGCGGCGACGGCGCTCTCCGCCGCCCCTTCGGCGTCGTTTCCCGCGTGCTCCGCGTTCAGCGTGCCGGCGAAGGCTGAGGCGATCGCCTCGCGCAGCTCGTCAAGCCCCCAGCGCAACGCCGCCGAGACGAGCACGACATCGTCGCGTGGCTCAAGCTCGCTGTCGGCGTCGCACACTTCGTTCAGGCTCGCCACGGGCGTACCGTTGGGCGTCTGCAGCCGATCGACCTTGTTGAGTACCGTAATCCGCGGCTTTTCGGCCACGCCGAGCGCCGTCAGCGTTTCCTCGACGGCCTCTGCCTGCTCCGCCGCGTTCGCGTCCGTGATGTCCACGACGTGCAGCAGCAGCGCTGCGTCGCTTAGCTCTTCGAGCGTGGCGCGGAAGGCGGCGACCAGCGCCGTGGGCAGCTTCTGGATGAAACCGACCGTGTCGGTCAGCAGCACCTGCCCTCCGTCGGGCAGGTGGATGCGCCGCGTCACCGGATCGAGCGTGGCGAACAGACGATCTTCGGCCAGCACGCCGGCGCCGGACAGCGCGTTCATCAGTGTGCTCTTGCCGGCGTTGGTGTAGCCAACCAGCGCGGCCACCCGCGCGCCCTGCCGCTCTCGCCGGCGGCGGTAGAGGGCGCGGTGCGTGCGCACGTCCTCGATCTGAGCGCGCAGACGCGAGATGCGGTCGCGGATTAAGCGGCGGTCGGTCTCGATCTGCGTTTCGCCGGGGCCGCGCGTGCCGATGCCGCCGCCGAGCCGTTCGAGGTGCGACCACTGCCCCGCCAGACGCGGCAGCAGGTACTCGAGCTGCGCCAGCTCCACTTGCAGGCGGCCTTCGCGCGTCTGCGCCCGCCGGGCGAAGATGTCGAGGATCAGCGCCGTGCGGTCGATGACTTTGACCTTGAGCAGCTCTTCGAGGTTGCGCTGCTGCGAGGGCGTCAGCTCGTCGTCAAAGATCACCAGCGTGTAGCCGCTGGCCGCGCGCTCGTCGACGACCTCCTGCACCTTGCCTTTGCCGATATACATGGCCGAGTTGGGGTTGTCGAGGCGCTGGCTGATGCGGCCCACGACGGCGGCGCCGGCCGTCTCCGCCAGTTGTGCCAGTTCGTCCAGCGAGCTTGGCGTGGACCAGCCGCCGTGGCCCTTGACCTCGGCCGCGACGAGAAAGGCGCGCTCCGCCTGCGGCGCCGTGTCGTGCAGCCGGTCGAGCCGGTCCCCCAAAATCCTGCGGCTTCTTGCCGTCGTCATTCCGCCTCCGGGTTCTGCGGCGAGCCGCGCGTTCAGGCGCGTGCCGCCTCGCTGCGCCATGCCGACAGCCGGCGCAGGCCTTCGTCGATCGCCTCGTCCGGGGTGGTCAGCGAAAGCCGCACATAGCCTTCGCCCTGCTGTCCGTAGCCGATGCCAGGCGTCACCACGACGCCGGTATCGTCCAGCAGCCGCCCGGCGAAGTCGATGCTCGTCTCGCCCGCCGGGATGCGCGCCCAGACGTAGAGGCTCGCCTTCGGCGGCGTGCAGCGCAGGCCGAGCTGCCGCAGCGCGGCCACGACCCGGTCGCGGCGCCGCTGATAGATCGCGTTGTGCTCCGCGACCGCGTCCTGCGGCCCGCGCAGCGCGGCGATGCCCATCTGCTGGATCGCCTGCGGGATACCCGAATCGAGGTTCGATTTCACACGCATCAGCGCGTCGATCATCGCCGCATTGCCCACCGCCGTGCCGAGGCGCCAGCCGGTCATGTTGTATGTCTTGGAGAGCGAGCTGAACTCGATACCAATCTCACGCGCCCCCTTCGTCTGCATAAACGAGGGCGCCTCATAGCCATCGTACGCGACATCGCTGTAGGCGAGGTCGTGCAGCACGGCGATGTCGTACTTCTTCGCGAACGCCACCACGCGCTCGAAAAACTCCGGCCCCGCGACGGCGCCGGTCGGGTTGTTGGGGTAGTTCAGCCAGATCACGCGGGCGCGGTGCGCCACGTCGGCTGGCACCGCGTCCAGATCGGGTAGCCAGCCGCCCTCCTCGTCCAGCGGCATGCTATACGTGTGACCGCCGGCAAACATCGTGCCCACGGCGTAGACCGGATAGGCGGGATCGGGCTGCAGCGCCGTGTCGCCCGGATCGATGAAGCAGAGCGCCACGTGGCCGATGCCCTCTTTGGAGCCGATCAGCGGCAGCACCTCTTTCGCCGGGTCGAAGGAGACGCCGTAGCGACGCTCGTACCACTCGGCCAGCGCCTGGCGCAGCTCGGGCAGTCCTTCCGTCTCCGGATAGCGATGATTCATGGGAACGTCCGCCGCCCGCTTCAATGCCTCGAGCACATGCGGCGGCGTGGGCAGATCGGGGTCGCCGATGCCGAAGCTGATCACTTCGATGCCCTGGGCGCGCTTCGCCGCCATCTTGCGGCTGATCTCGGCAAACAGGTAGGGAGGCAGCTCCTGGACGCGGCGGGCAAACTCCATCTTGCGCTCCTCTTGCGGACGGTTGCAGGTTCCTGCCCGGCGTTCGGGCAAGATCAGAGATGGTTACGATCGGCGCGCCGGTGCGGAACGCCGCTCATGCCGGCCATTCGCCCTCGAAGACGGTTACGGCCGGGCCGGTGAGATACACATCGCCGGCGCCGTTCCACTCGATGCGCAGCGTGCCCCCCGGCAGCGCCACGTCGGTCACGTCACCTGTCAGGCCGTTGAGCCGCGCCGCGACGTGGACCGCGCAGGCGCCCGTGCCGCAGGCGAGCGTGAGGCCCGCGCCGCGTTCCCAGACGCGCACGCGCGCCGCGCCGGGCCGCGCGATGTTGACGATCTCGAAGTTCACGCGGCGCGGGAAGGCGGCGTGATGCTCGACCATTGGCCCGATCTCGTGCAGCGGGAATTCATCGATCGGTGCGCTGGTGAACCAAACCGCATGCGGATTGCCCATCGAGACGCAGCTCACGGCAAACCCGCGCTCGCCGATGTGCAGCGGAAAACCGAGCAGCGGCGGCGCCTGCTCCGCGAGCACCGGAATCTCGCGCGGATCCAGGTGTGGCGGCCCCATGCTCACGCGCACGGCCGTGACGGCTCCGTGCTCGCGCCGCAGCTCGCAGGTGAGATCGCCGGCCAGCGTCTCGATGCGCAGCGCGTCCGCCGATTCGCGTGCGAGGCCGCGCTCGACGGCGTATTTCGCGAGGCAGCGGATGCCGTTGCCGCACATCTCGGCCTCGGAGCCGTCCGGATTGAACATGCGCATGCGCAGATCGGCGTGTGCAGACGGCAGCGCCACGATCAGCCCGTCGCCGCCGACGCCGAAATGTCGGTCGTTGATCGGCGCTGCGAGCGCGGCCCAGTCGGCGGCGGTTCGGGTGCCGTCGAGCACGACGAAGTCGTTACCCGTTCCATGCATCTTCGTGAATCGCATGACAATCCTCGTTTGGTGGTTCGAACAGCCGCCGGACGCGCGCCAGCGCCGCCTCCGTCAAATCCGGCCGATCCGCCTGCAGCCAGTGGAGGCGCAGGCCCGCGCGCCGGAACCAGGTGAACTGCTGGCGCGCCAGCCGGTGGGTGGCGACCTGCGTGCGGCGGATGGCTTCATCGGCGCCGATCTCGCCGGAGAGCGCGGCCCATGCTTCAGGATACCCGATGCTCGCCATACTCGGCAGGTTGCGCGCGTAGCCGGCTGCCCGCAAGTCTCGCACCTCGTCCAGCAGACCCGCGGCATACATCGCCTCCACGCGCCGGTCGCTGCGCGCGTACAGCGCCTCGCGCGGCAGTTCGAGACCGAGCGCGATCACGTTCGCGGCGTTGCCGCTGCCACGCTGTGCCGAGAACGACCGGCCCGTGTGTTTGATCACCTCCAGCGCGCGGATGACCCGGCGGAGATTGTGCGGGTGGATCGTGGCGGCAGCTTCCGCGTCGAGCCTGCCGAGCCGATCGTGCAGCGCCTGCCGGCCCAGGCGCTCCGCCTCCGCCTCCAGCGCGGCGCGGAAGGCGGCGTCCGGCGGCACGCGCGGCACCGCCCAGTCCTCGACGAGCGCGGCTACGTACTGGCCGGTGCCTCCGGCGAGGATCGGCAGATGGCCGCGCCCGCGGATGCCGGCGATAGCATCGCGGGCGAGGTCGAGATAGGTCGCCAAACCGAAAGGCGCATTGGGCGCGAGGAAACCGATCAGGTGGTGCGGAACGGCGGCGAGCAGCTCCGGCCCCGGCTGCGCGGTGCCGATCACCATGCCTCTGTAGACCTGGCGCGAGTCGGCCCCGACCACCTCGCCGCCAAGCGCCCGCGCCAGCGCGACGGCCAACTCGCTCTTGCCGGTCGCCGTCGGGCCGACCACCGCAATCAGTGGCGCTGACTCGGGCTGCAACACACTCAGCCAGCGCGAGCGGCGGCGATCTGCCGGGCGATGCTCGCGAATGCTTCGGCGTTCAGGCTGGCGCCGCCAACGAGTGCGCCGTCGATCTCGGGTTGCGCCATGATCTCCGCCACGTTCTTCTCTGTGACACTGCCGCCGTAGAGAATCCGCACGCGGTCCGCGAACGCGTCTCCACGCAGCCGCGCCAGCACGCTGCGGATCTGGCCCATCGCCGCGTTCGCCTGCTCGGGCGTGGCGGCGCGCCCCGTGCCGATCGCCCACACCGGCTCGTAGGCAAACTGAAGCTCATAATCCACGTCGAAGCTTTGAGGAAAATCGATGCCGTGGAGCGCGCCGCTCACCTGGCGCTCAAGCACCGCATCAACCTGTCCGGCGTCACGCTCTTGCAGCGACTCGCCGACACAGATGATTGGGTTCAGCTTGCCGAGCACCGCGCGCAGCTTCTTGTTCACCGTCTCGTCGGTCTCGCAGAAATATTGCCGGCGTTCGGAATGGCCGATCAGCGTCCAGGTCACGCTCGCTGGCAGCATGCCGCGGCTGACCTCGCCGGTGAAGGCGCCCGTCTCCTCCCAATGCAGATTCTGTACGCCTAGCGCGAGCGGCGTGCCAGCCAGCCCTGCGGCAGCCGTGGAGATAAATGGGAGTGGAGGGCAGATCACTACATCGGCGCCGGCAAGCGAGCCGAGGCGCGTCGCCAACTCCGAAGCGAGTTCCGCTGCATCGGCTGCGGCCGCCGGGTTCATCTTCCAGTTGCCCGCCGCGATGGGCCTGCGCTGCGCCATCGGCTCACTGCCTCGATTGTTCGTTATGTCGCATTGATTTGGTGGGTCAGGCGCCGAACTTGGCGAAGCGGCCGGCGTGCGCCAGCGCCAATTGCAGCGCCTCGCGCGCGGGGAAGGTGCCGAGTCCGCCCTTCTGGCAGGCCGGCTCGTTGAACGCGTCGGTTTCGTCCGCGCGCGTCAGCTTCGCGTGCAGCAAGAACGGCACCGGATGCCAGCTATGGGCCGCCATGATCGCCGGCGTCGAGTGGTCGCCGGCGACCATCAGGACATCGGGCTGCAGGTCGAGGACCCTGGGCAGTTGCGCATCGAACTCCTGCAGCGCGTGGACCTTACGCATGAAGTCGCCGTCCTCACCGGCGGCGTCGGTCTGCTTGTAATGCACGAAGAAAAAGTCGAACTCGTCCCAGCGTTCCTGGAGCGTGGCGATCTCGTCCTCGAACGTACTGCCCGTCTGCAGAACGCGCATGCCGGCGAGCTTCGCCAGACCACGGTACATCGGATACACCGCGATCGCGGCCGGATTCAACCCGAAGCGGCTCTGCATCGATGGCAGCTCCGGATACCTGGCGAAGCCGCGCACCAGCACCGCGTTCGCCGGGTGCTGGTCCTTGAGCAGCGCGTTCGCCTTTGCGATCCATTCATTGAACAGGCGCGCCGTCGGCTCGGCCTCGGCCGATCGCGCTGCGACGGGCAGCGGCTTCAGCCCCTCGTGCTGCGGGTCGGTGCCCAGCGGCGCCAGATCGTCGGAGAGCCCTTCGCCGCGCAGCACGAGCACGAAGCGATGCTCGCGCACCGGCTCGATCAGCGCCACCGCGCCAGGCAGCTCGATCTCGCGCAGCAGACCGCAGAGTTCGGCGCAGCGTTCCGTCGGAATGCGGCCCGCGCGCCGGTCGGTGATCAGCCCCGCCTCGTCAATCGTGCAGAAGTTGCCGCGCGCGGCCACGTCGCTGGGCTCAAGCGGAAACTCGATGCCCACCGCCTCAAGCACGCCGCGGCCGATGTTCCAGCGCACGGGATCGTAGCCGAAGAGCGCCAGGTGGCCCGGACCGCTGCCCGGCGTCACGCCCGGCGCCACCGGAACCGTCAGACCGCAGGCGCTCTCCGCGGCCAAACGGTCCAAATGGGGGATGTCGGCCGTTTCCAACTCGGTGCGGCGCGTTTCGGGATGCGGCAGCCCGCCAAGCCCGTCGAGCACGAGCAAGACGATCTTGCTCTGGTTCGGCGCGACCACCTCGCGCAGCACCGCCTCGTTCATATTCCCTCCGAGCCGCGCGTCGATGTCCGCGCCCGCCGCTCTCCGAAGCGTCTATTTGTCCTGCAAGGCCGCTACGCCCGGCAAGGTCTTGCCTTCCAGGAGTTCGAGCGAGGCGCCGCCGCCGCTGGAGATGTGGCTGATGCGATCCGCGACACCCGCGCGCTGCACCGCGGCGACGGTTTCACCGCCGCCGATGATCGTCGTCGCGTTGGTTGTGGCCACGGCGTCGGCCAGCATCATCGTGCCCAGCGCAAAGTTCGGAAACTCGAACACGCCCAGCGGTCCGTTCCAGACGATCAGCTTGCAGTCCTGCAGCGCGGCGATGAAGGCATTCACGGTTTTCGGCCCAATATCCAGGGCCATCGTCTCGCCCTTCAGCACATCATGCGGGTTCTCCGGATTCTCGGGCAGATCGAAGACCTCGCGGCCGGCATCGGCCGAGAAGCGCTCGGCGACGGCGACATCCTCGGGGATCAGCAGGGTGATGCCGCGGGCGGCCGCGCGGGCGGTCACCTCACGAGCGACGTCGAGCTGATCGTGCTCCACCAGCGAGGCGCCCATGTTGTAGCCTTTGGCCGCCAAAAACGTGTTCGCCATGCCGCCGCCGATCAGCAGCTTGTCGACGGTCTCCACCAGACGGCGCAGCACCGCAATCTTGTCGCTGACTTTGGCCCCGCCGATAATCGCCGCGTACGGCCGTTCGGGATGCTCGGTTGCCCGCGTCAAAAACTCCAACTCGCGCTGCATCAGCAGACCGGCGACGGCGGGCAACTCGTGCGCGATGCCTTCCGTCGAGGCGTGAGCCCGGTGCGCCGTGCCGAACGCGTCATTCACGTACAGATCGGCCAGCGAGGCAAGCTCGCGGGCAAAGCCGGGATCGTTGGCTTCCTCTTCGGGATGGAAACGCACGTTCTCCAGCAGCACGACGTCGCCCGGTTGCAGGCGATCGACGGCCCGCCGCGCCACAGGCCCAACGCAGTCCGTCGCGTAGGCAACCGGGGCGCCAAGCAGCTCCTGCAGCCGCTCGGCCACCGGCTTCAGACGCAGCTTCTCGACCACCTTGCCGTCCGGGCGGCCGAGATGCGAGATGAGGATCACTTTGGCGCCGTGGTCGCGCAGGTAGTCGATCGTCGGCAGCGCGGCGCGGATGCGGGAGTCGTCGCTGATCGCGCCGCCGGCCTTATCCTGGGGCACGTTGAAGTCGACGCGCACGAGCACACGCTTGCCCGCCACATCGACATCGCGCACGGTCTTCTTGCTCATGCCGCAAGCGTACGGTAGGCGGCTGCCGGTTGGGAACTGCTGGGCGGGAGTAGCGCGCCGGCCTACGCCTCGCGTTCTGCAACAAAATAGGTGAGCCGGCTCAACTCCGAGCGGGCCGGTTCAGGCAGATCGGCGCGCTCCAGCAGTGCCAGCGCTCCTTCAGCCGCGCGGCGGGCCGCCGCCTCGGCGGCCCGGCGGATGCCGTTGCGCTCGAAGATCGCCAGCACCGCGGCCACGCTGGCGTCGTCCAGCTCCGGCTGGCCGTACAGCTCGGCAAGCAGCAGCCGATCCTCCGGCTGCGCCGCTTCGAGCGCCCGCGTGATCGGGTAGGCCTTCTTCTTCGAGCGTATGTCGTCCCCGCTCGGCTTGCCGGTCGTGGCCTCGGCGCCCCAGACGCCGAGCACGTCGTCCTGAATCTGGAAAGCGCGGCCGAGCAGCCGGCCGAAACGATCGAACAGGCCGACCGTGCCGCCCGGCTGCTCGGCCAGCAGTGCGCCCAGCGCCGCCGAGGTGCCGATCAGCGCCCCGGTTTTGCCGGCAATCATCGCCAAATACTCGTCCATGGCGACGGAGGCACGCTGTTCGAAGCGCAAATCGGCGTCCTGGCCCTCGCACAGCCGCTGCGAGGTGCGATCGAGCAGCAGAAAGGCGTTCAGGATCGTTTGCGGGGCGTAGTCGTGGGCGGCGAGGCGGTGCAGCGCGAGCCGTGCAGCGGTGAACATCGCGTCGCCCGCGTTGATCGCCAGCTCAACGCCCCAGATGTCCCAGACGGTGCGGCGGCCGTGACGGAAGCGGCTACGGTCCTCGATATCGTCGTGAATCAGGGAAAAGTTGTGCAGCAGCTCGATCGCGGCGCCGCCGGGCAGCGCCCGATCCGGGTCGCCGCCCAGCGCCTCGCAGCACAGCAGGCAGAGCGCCGGCCGAAACAGCTTGCCGGAGACACGCTCGACGGGCCTGCCGTCCTCATTCTCCCAGCCGAGATGGTAGCGCTGTATCGCGTAGAGCGGGCCTTCGCCGCCGCGCAGCGTGTCGCGCAGCTCCTGCTCGACGGCGGCGCGAAAGCGCGTCAGGGCGGCTGGCGGTGCAGGCATGGGTCGGCCGATCCTCAGTTCGTATTCGGAGCCGTGGCGCCGGCGCGGGGCGCCTAACCCTGACTTCCCTTGCGGGAAGTCTGTCCCTTCCCGAGGCGGGAACGGACTTTTGGAGCGTTCCATACGCCGCGCGACGGCGGCGGGGCTCGCCTACCCCTCCCTCGCGCAAGCGCTCGGATTTCCCCTCCCCGCAGGGGAGGGGTTAGGCTGAGGACAGCCGCTCGCCTTCGGACAACCCTTCCCCCGTGGGGAAGGGAGCTTTGGCGCAAGCCAAAGCGGGGTTAGGCACCGGGCCGGTAGCGCACCGGCAGGCGCTTGATGCCGCCGACGTGCAGGCTCAGCGCAACCATCTCGGCCGGGCCGGCCAACTCGAGGTCCGGCAGCAGCGGCAGCAGGGCGCGCAGCATCACGCGCAGCTCCCAGCGCGCCAGGTTCGCGCCCAGGCAGAAGTGCTCGCCGTAGCCGCCGAAGGCGAAGTGCGGGTTCGGATCGCGCGTGATATCGAAACGATAGGGATCGTCGAAGACCTCCTCGTCGCGGTTGGCCGACGGGTACCACATCGCCACCGTTTCGCCTTTGCGGATGCGCTGGCCGCGGATCTCCGTGTCCTCCATGCAGGTGCGGGCGAACTGGATCACGATCGAGGTCCAGCGCAGGATCTCCTCGACCGCCGTATCCACAAGCGCCGGATTCTCGATCAGCTTGCGCAGCTCGCCGGGGTGCTGGAGCAGCGCCTGCACGCCGCCCGTGGTCGCGTTGCGCGTGGTTTCGTTGCCGGCGGCCAGCAGCAGGTTGATGTAGTTGATCAGCTCGCGCTCGTTCAGCGGCTCGCCCTCGACTTCGGCACGAACCAACATACTGACGAGGTCGTTGCCGGTCGCGCCTTCGTCGCGACGCCGTTCGATCAGCGCTGATGTATAGGCCTTCCACTCGCCGCTGGCCCGGCGCGCCGTCGTTTCGCGGTCCTCGCCGGGACGCTGGTACTCCGGATCGCCCGCGCCAATCAGGATCTCGGTCCAGTGGAAGATCTTCTCCCAGTCGGCGCGCGGGATCGCGGCCATCTCGCAGATCGCGGCCACCGGCAACCTGGCCGCGAGCTCGTGCACGAAGTCCAGCGGCTCGCCCGCGCCGAAGCGCTCGGCCAGGCCGCGCGCGAACGCGGCCACGAACTCTCCCGACATCTCGCGGAAGTGCTGTTCGAGGCCGGCCATCGCCCGCGGCGTGAAGCTCTTGCTGGTCAGGGCACGGTATTCGCGGTGTTCCGGCGGGTCCATGAAGATGAAATCCGGCGGATCGCTGGGGCTGCCACCGTAGCGCCGCGCGTTGCGCTCGCGGCTGCGCTCCAGAATCTCGACGCCCTCGATGCTGTCGAGCCGCAGCCGCTGCGTGTTGGAGAAGAGCTGCGGGTTGCGCGAGACGTGGCCGATGTCGGCGTGCTTCGTGATCGCCCAGAACGGCTCGAAGCCGGGGCGCTCGTACCAGAAAACCGGCGCTTCGCGGCGCAGCAGATCCCACTCGCGCCAGGGGTAGCCGTGCTCGACGTACCGCGCGGTATCGGTGATATCGAGGTTTTCCAGCGTGATCGGCTCCGCGAGCTGGACCATCGGGCGCCGCCTTTCCGCTGCCGCCTACTCCGCGCGGCCGCTTCGAGGCCACTATACTACGGCGGCCAGGCCGAGCTGCCCTGGCCTGCACCGGCGCGATTCTCCGCTGCGCGGAGCGCGGCGTCAGGATGCGGGCACGGCCTCGGGCGCGGCGCTCAGCAGCCGCTGCACGATCGCCTCGGCAGTGACGCCGTAGCGCGCCCGTTGAATCTTCTGCGAGCCGTGCTCCACAAAGCGATCGGGCATGCCGATGCAGTCGAGCGCGACATCGCCGAGGCCGGCCTTCTGCAGCTCGACCGCGACGGCGGAGCCGAGCCCGCCGCGCACCACGTTCTCTTCGATCGTCACGAGATGCTTTGCTCGCACATTCCGCGCGTACTCGAGCAGCATCTCCCTGTCCAGCGGCTTGACGAAGCGCGCGTTCAGCACCGCCGCCGAGACGCCGTGCTCCGCCAGATCCTGCGCCGCGCTCAGCGCCGGCTGCAACGCCGCGCCGCAGGCGATGATCGCCACGTCGTCACCCTCGCGCAGCACCTCCCAGGTGCCGATTGGGATGGTCTGAAAGCCGGGCCGCAGCTCGATGCCGGTGCCCGCGCCGCGCGGATAGCGCAGCGCGAAGGGGCCGCTGTGCTCCACGCCGGTGTAGAGCAGATCGCGCAGCTCCTGCTCGTCCTTCGGCACGGAGACCACCATGTTGGGGATGCAGGAGAGATAGGAGAGATCGAAGGCGCCCTGGTGCGTGCGTCCGTCGTCGCCGACGAAGCCGGCGCGGTCCAGCGCGAAGACGACGTGCAGGTTCTGCACACAGACATCGTGGATGATCTGATCGTAAGCGCGTTGCAGGAAGGTCGAGTAGATCGCGGCGATCGGCGTCAGTCCCTGGGTCGCCATGCCCGCGGCCAGCGTGACGCCGTGCTGCTCGCAGATGCCGACGTCGAAGGTGCGGTCGGGAAACTCCTTCATCGCCGGCACGAGGCCAGTGCCGTCGGGCATCGCGGCCGTGATCGCGGTGATCGTCCTGTCCCGGCGCATCAGCTCACAGACGGCAGCGCCGAACACGTCCTGATACTTGGGCGGGCCGCCGGAGCCGCCGCCCGCCGGCGAGACGCCGTGCAGCTTCACGGGATCGGCCTCTGCCGGCGCGTAGCCGTGGCCCTTCTGTGTGATCGCGTGGATGAAGACCGGCTTCGCGTCCCACTGCAGCGCCGTCTCCAGCGCGGCGCGCAGCTCGCCGATATCGTGGCCATCGACCGGCCCGATGTAGTCGAAGCCGAGCTGTTCGAAGAGGATGCTGGGCATCAGCATCCCCTTCACACTGCGCTTCACGCGGCGGCTCGCCTCCCAGGCCGTGTCGCCCAGTGGCATCTTGCGCGCGATCTGGCCGATCGACGACTTGGCAAAGTGGTAGCGGGCGTCGAGGCGGATCTTGTTAAAGACGCGGTTGATCGCGCCCACGTTCGGCGCGATCGACATGCCGTTGTCGTTGAAGACGACGATCAGGCGCTTGCCAAGATGGCCGATGTGGTTGATCGCCTCCAGCGCCATGCCGCCGGTGAGGCCGCCGTCGCCGATCACGGCGACCACGTTGTAGCTGTCGCCCTGCAGATCGCGCGCGATCGCCATGCCCAGGGCGGCGGAGAGCGAGGTGCTGGCGTGGCCGGCGCCCCAGACGTCGTGCTCGCTCTCGTCGCGCTCGCAAAACGGCGTCAGCCCTTCCCATTGGCGGATCGTGCCGAAGCGCTCGCGCCGCCCGGTCAGCAGCTTATGGACGTAGGCCTGATGGCCGACGTCCCAAACAATTTTGTCGCGCGGGCTGTCCAGCAGCGAGTGCAGGGCGATCGTCAGCTCAACGGTGCCCAGATTCGAGGCCAGATGGCCCCCGGTTTCAAACACGACCCGCACCAGCTCGGCGCGGATCTCCTCCGCCAGCGTTTCCAGCTCGCCGTGGGTGAGCGCGTGCAGATCCTGCGGCCGCTGCACGCGATCGAGCAACGGTGTTGATGAAAGGGCGGACGGTTCGTTGGTCATTCGCGTTTCCTGCTGCAGTCTCGGCTCAGGGTACAGCGCCGCGCGCGTCAAAGCACGCGACGCGCTTGATTCCCGAACTGTATGCGCTCGGCACAGCCGGCCGCGTCATCTAGCCGGCCACTTTTTGCAGCGCAGCGTCCAGTTCCTCAAGCGTCGTCGGCCCTTCGAACTTCGCGGCCACGTTGCCGTCCTTATCGACGATGAAGAACCAGGGCTCGCTTTGCAGGCGCCACTCTTCGACGGCGGGCATCAGCTCCTTCGTCGCCGGATTCTTGTAGATCTCAATGTGGATGAAGTCGGCTTTGCCCTGATACTTCGGTTCGAGCTTGCGCGCCAGCTCCAGTTCGGGGCCGCAGAGCCGGCTGGTGCAGTAGCCCGGCGTGGCAAAGAGAACCAGCGTCGGATGGTGCTGCGCGATCGCTTCGGCGACCGTCTCCGTATGCATGTCGGCCGAGGGGTGCGCCGAAGTATCGATCAGCTTGAACTGCGGGTCGTCCTTGACGGTCATGTTCTGACTGCGCGGCGCGGGCGCACCCAGCGCCGGCGTCGTGCTCTGCGCCAGCACCTTGAACGGCGTGCGCACCGCCCCGCTGTGCCCGGCGCCGGCGCCGGTCACGTCCACCTCGACGCCCCAATCGCCGGCCTTGTCGAACGTCACCTGCGCCTCGTACACGCCAACGTCGTCGCCGCCGCTGGCGACCGAGATGCGCGTGCCGTCCGGGCGGATCACCGTCTCCACCGCCGGCAGGCCCGCTTCACGGCCCGGCGAGCGAAAGGTGGCGTCGGCCTCGAAGCGCGGCGTGGCCTGGGCCTGGTTGCCCTGCACCGGGCCGGCCAGCTCAAAGAACTTGAGATGGACCTTCGCGTCGGGGATCGGGCTGCAGTGCTGGTCGAGTATGCCCATGGTGAAGCGGTTGGGGCCGGTCACCAGCTCGGACGAGGCGATCACGGGCCGCAGCGTGCCGCCGGGCGGGCAGGCCGCTTCGGAGAGATCCGGTGTTGCCGCTGCCTGCGTCGCCGCAGCCCGCGTCGAAGCGCCGCCCCCGCCGGGCTGGGCGTTCTTTCCGGAGTTGGTCGCGCTGCCGCAGGCGGCGGATATCAGCATAGCAAGGACGGCGGCCGCAAAGGGCCATCGCCCTCGCCCGATCGAACGACCCTTGACGGCAGCGCGCTGCAGCACTATAGACCTCCGACCAGCTACCCCGGCTACCAGCTATACGCCGCCGCGGCCGCAACCGATCTTACTGAACCGTCAGAGTTCCGGTCATCTCGGTGGGATGCACGTCGCAGTGGAAATGATACGTGCCCGGCTTACTGATCGTGAACGTTACTGAGCTGGTTTTGCCGGGATTGGTGAGGTCGGTCTTGATCTCTTTTCCCGCGTCGTCCTTCATGTCGGTCACGTCCCAGTTGTGGATCGCCTGACCGTTGTTCTGCACCGTCAGGGTGACGGGCGCGCCGGCCTTCACCGTGTATTTGGTTTCCGAGAACTTGTTGTCGGTGGTGACCTCCATCAGCGCGTTCGCCCCGGCGGACGGCGAGCCGGCGTTCGCACCCGGCGCCGCCGTGGAGACGACCGTCGCCACGGGCGCGGCGTTCGTATTCGCCCCGGTATTCGCGGGCTTGTTGGCGTTGTTACTGCTGCTGCACGCCGCGGCGCCGACCAGCGCGAGCACCAGGCCGGCAGGCAAGATGAACCGAACGAGGCCAGTTCGCATGGATTACGTCTCCAAACGGGGTCCGGCGGGGGTGTGCCGGAGGAAGTGTCCCGGTTTGTTCATTATTGCACAAGCGGGCGCAGCGGCAATCGATCGCGCGCCGGCAACCCCGCGCGAACGCATACCTCACAGCCCGCGCAGAAGCGTGGCGATAGAACGATCGGAACCATCCCGTACTATGTGCCGGGGGTAACCAACCTGTAACCGGATAGCTCTTGACAGGTTATGCGGGGGAGGTAGCCTTCCCGGCGACGGCTCGACCCGAACCGCTTTCGGAGTCTGGCGATGCGTCTGCCCCGCCGGCGCCTGGTGCTGCTGCTCGTGC
>Ga0207416_1001070_pt1 | contig 39422 bp, 37 predicted proteins | sample PaiPotPPM11metaG_FD_184107 | JGI IMG/M metagenome (GOLD analysis project Ga0207416, IMG submission 184107) | Iron sulfur acid spring bacterial and archeal communities from Banff, Canada, to study Microbial Dark Matter (Phase II) - Paint Pots PPM... ...
GGCCGGCCGCCTAAGTGGAGCGATGCGCATCACCTGAAGCACTGGGTCGACGGCGGCGAGACTACCCTGACAAACCTGGTCCTGCTGTGCCGCCGGCATCACTACATGGTCCACGAACAGGGCTGGAGCCTGAGTCGGTCTGAAGATGGCCGCTGGAAATTAACCGGGTCGGTTGCGCCGCACGCTCGGTCGGCCTGAGCGGCCCGCAATTGAGGTCAGGCGGATGACTCGTTTACTGCCTGATTCTCATCGAATTCTTAGTACGGCGGCCAAGGTCAGTACAACCGGTCTGATCTCTCGGAAACTCAGCGGCGTACTCACATGTACTCACATATAGATGTTTTCTTTTCGGCTCCGGCGCCTAGACTAAGACCATGGCCTTGCGACCCGACCAAACCAATCCGCCGAATCCGAACGCGAAGACCCCGAAGACACCGAACAATCGCTTGCGGCTGGCCCTCCTGGTCGCCGGCCTGAGCCTCTACATCTTCTTTCTCGCGTCACCGCTCCTCGGACATCTGGGGGGACCCGCGCGGGTCGAGATTCCTTATTCCGAACTTCAGACCCAGGTGCAAGCCGGCAACGTCAAGGACATCACCATCCAGGGCCAGGACGCGACCGGCGATTTCAAGAGCAGCCAGAGCTTCAACAATGCGTCGGGTACCCAGTTCCATGCCACCGTGCCGGACGGCGTCAGTCAGATCGATCCGGCTTTCTGGAAGTCGCTGAGCGATAACAAGGTACAGACGACTGTCAAGACCGATAGTGGCGGCCTCACCAGCCTGCTGATCACGGTCCTTCCAATCCTCGTGCTCGTCGGGCTCTGGGTCTGGTTCATTCGTCGAAGCGGTCAGGCGACGCAGGGGATCTTCTCCTTCGGCAAGAGCCGCGCGCGGCTCCAGGATCCCGCCACGCCCAAGACGACCTTCCACGATGTCGCCGGCGTTGAGCAGGCCCAGTTCGAGCTGCAGGAGATCGTCGAGTTCCTTCGCGACCCGCAGAAGTTCCAGAAGCTCGGAGGTCATATGCCCAAGGGCGTGCTCCTGATCGGACCTCCAGGTACCGGCAAGACGCTGCTCGCCCGGGCCGTCGCCGGCGAGGCCGGTGTGCCCTTCTTCAGCATCTCGGCGTCTGAATTTGTCGAGATGTTCGTAGGTGTCGGCGCTTCGCGGGTGCGCAGCCTGTTCGAGGACGCCAAGAAACACAGCCCCGCCGTCATCTTCGTCGACGAGCTCGACGCGGTGGGCCGCCAGCGTGGTGCCGGACTCGGTGGCGGCAACGATGAGCGCGAGCAGACCTTGAACCAGCTGCTGGTTGAGATGGACGGCTTCGACCAGCGCGAAGCGGTCGTCGTGCTGGCGGCTTCCAACCGCGCCGACGTCCTCGACCCGGCCCTGCTCCGCCCCGGACGCTTCGATCGCCGGGTCGTGGTCGACCGGCCGGACCGTCGCGGTCGGGCGGCGATTTTGAAAGTCCACACGCGCGGCGTCCCGGTCGACCCCGACGTGGACCTGGACATAATTGCCCGCTCCACGCCGGGCCTGGTCGGCGCCGATCTCGCAAACCTGGTCAACGAGGCGGCACTCCACGCCTCGCGCACCAACCGCACGACGGTGACAATGCGCGACTTCGAGGAATCCTTCGACCGTGTCGTGCTCGGATCCGAGCGCAAGATCTACCTGAGCGAGGCTGAGCGGCGCGTGATCGCCTACCACGAATCGGGTCATGCCCTGGTCGCCTGGTATCAGCCGCAATCAGACCCGGTCCACAAGATCACGATCGTGCCGCGAGGCATGGCGCTTGGAGTCACGCAGTCAATTCCGACGGACGACCGTCACAACCTCTCCGAGGAGTACCTCGAGAGCCGGATCGCGATGGCATTGGGCGGCCGGGCCGCCGAGCAGATCGCGCTCGGCAGCATCACCACCGGCGCGCAGAACGACCTCGAGACCGCGACCGAACTGGCCCGCCGCATGGTTGTGAGCTGGGGCATGAGCAAAAAAATGGGGCTCTTCTCCTTCGACGATTCCCAGAACGCCGTCTTTTTGGGTCGGGAACTCGCGGGCAGTCCCCACGTCAGCCAGCGGACCGCGGCCATCATCGATGAAGAAGTCACGCGTCTGCTCAATGAGGGATACCAGGCCGCCGAGACGATCCTGACGGCCAACAGGGCCAGGCTGGACCAGCTGGCCGAAGCTCTCCTGAAGGAAGAGGTCCTCGACGAGGACCAGATAGCGCGCCTTATCGGTCCCCGGGCCCTCGAGGGCGGTGCTGCAGCCGCTCCGCCCGCCTGGCGCCGCGCGGTCACTGACGCAGGCACCCAGGTCTAGAGGGCTTGTGAGCGAAATCTCCGAGCCCGCCGCGGCCACGTCGCTGCGGCGAATCCCGCTGGTGCCCCTGCGCGATGACGTCGTTTTTCCGCGGCTGATCGTGCCGCTATCGGTCGGCCGCCGGACCTCGATCGCCGCCATCACCTCCGCGATGGAGAAGGACAAGCAGATTCTGCTTGTCGCGCAGAAGGATCCGCAAACCGACGAGACCGGGGAGGCGGATCTTTATGTAACCGGCACCATCGCCGACATCAATGGCATGCGGCAGACTCAGGCGGGCGTCCAAATGCTGGTTGCGGGTGCTCAGCGGGCGCGCATCGTCCGCTTCGTACAGTTCACTCCCTTCATCGAGGTCGAAGTTGAGCAAATCTTCGATGATGTCTCTGCTGGGCTCGAGCTGGAGGCCCACATGCGCTCGGTCAAGAGCCTGTACCAGAAGTACGTCGAATCAGGGGCGACGGTTGCTCCGGAAGTCGCTGCCACCGTTGCCAAGACGGACGATGCCGTCTACCTGGCTGACCTGGTTTCGGCAGCGCCTGACCAGACGCTGGAGCAGAAACAGCACATGCTTGAAATGCCAAACGTCCTCGAGCGGCTGCGTTTGCTCTCCCTGTTTCTTACCAAGCAGGTCGAGATCCTCGAGCTCAAGGCCAAGATCCAGAATGAGGTCCAGAGCACGATCGGCAAGTTGCAGCGCGACCAGATCCTCCGCGAGCAGCTGAAAGCGATTCGTAAAGAGCTCGGCGACGACGAGGAGGGCGCCGAGCTGCAGCAACTACGAGACAAAGTCGAGCAGGCGGGCATGCCCGACCCGGTCAAAGAGCGCGCTCTGAAAGAGATCGACCGGATGCAGAGCATCCCGGCCGCCTCTCCCGAAGTTGGCATCATCCGGACTTACGTCGACTGGCTCGTAGCGCTGCCCTGGGGACCGCCTGCCGCGGAGACCTGGGATATCTCGAAAGCTGCGATTGTCCTCGACGAGGACCACTACGGCGTCGAGAAGATCAAGGAACGTATCCTCGAGTACATGGCGGTGCGCCAGCGCTCGCAGACGCTCCGCTCGCCGATTCTCTGTTTCGTCGGGCCGCCCGGAGTGGGCAAGACGAGCCTGGGAAAGTCGATCGCGCGGGCGCTCGGGCGCAAGTTCGTGCGACTTTCACTGGGCGGCATCCACGACGAAGCCGAGATCCGCGGACATCGCCGGACCTACATCGGCGCCATGCCGGGCCGGGTCTTGCAGCAGATGAAAGTCGCCGGATCCAGAAACCCCGTCTTCATGCTCGACGAAATCGATAAAGTCGGCGCCGACTGGCGAGGCGATCCATCCTCGGCACTGCTCGAGGTTCTCGATCCCGAGCAGAACAAGGACTTCTCGGACCATTACCTGGAGGTTCCGTACGATCTCTCCCAGGTGCTCTTCATCACCACGGCTAACGTCGTCGACACGATCATCCCCCCGCTCCGTGACCGCATGGAGATCATCCGGCTCCCGGGCTACACCGAAGACGAGAAGATGCACATCGCGACCCAATTCCTGATCCCGCGGCAGCTGCGGGAGCACGGCCTCACCGAGGACAATCTGTCGATCGGCCGTGAGGCGCTGCAAGTCCTTGTCCGTGAGTACACCCACGAGGCCGGAGTCCGCAACCTGGACCGGGAGATAGCCAATATCTGTCGCAAGATTCCCCGACGGATTGCCGAGGGTCAGCTGGAAAAAGTGACAGTACAACCCGAGGATCTCGTCCCGTTCCTGGGACCGTCTCGCTTCGAGTTCGGCATTGCCGAGCTGGAAGATCAGGTCGGTGCGGCCACCGGTGTCGCCGTGAGTGAGTATGGCGGCGATGTCATGACCGTGGAGGCGATCGCGATGCAGGGACGGGGTGAGTTCTCACTGACCGGCCAGATCGGCAAGGTCATGGAAGAGTCCGCAAAAGCTGCGGTCAGTTACGCCCGTGCCCACTCTGTCGAGCTTGGCATCAGGCCCAATTTCTTTGAGGATCATTTCATTCACATCCACGTTCCCGCCGGAGGGATACCAAAAGACGGACCGTCGGCAGGTATCACGATGGCGACTGCCATCGTGTCGGTTCTCACCGACCGCCCCGTCCGGCGCGACGTGGCGATGACCGGCGAGATCACGCTTCGGGGCAAGGTGCTTCCGATCGGCGGGCTCAAGGAGAAGCTGCTGGCGGCGCATCGCGCCGGCATCAAGATTTTCATCCTGCCAGACAAGAATCGGAAGGATCTGTATGAAGTCCCCGACGAGGTCAAGCAATCGATGGAGCTGGTACCGGTCAAGCACATCAGCGAGGTCCTCGATCGGGCGCTGCTGCAAGCGACTCCGAGGTCGCTCGGCCCCGGCCTCGGCTTCCGCCGCCCGCTGGGCGATAGCCAGCCGGGAACAGTCAACTAGGCGATCACGATGGCCCGCTCCCGGGCACTACTCGCAGCGCTCGTAGTGTTGCTCGCCGGCTGCACGCTCCAGCCCAACGTCGTGAGCATTTCGCCCAACGGGCACGTCGGCAGCAGCGCGCCCTCGCTCAAGGGCTCAAGCCTCTCCGGATCGCCACTCTCGATCGACCTCCATCAATCTGGAGTCGTTCTCGTGTTCTGGGCAGCCTGGTGCGGTCCGTGTCGCAACGAGCAGCCAGGACTCAACAGGCTGGCCGCGGAGTACGCGACTCACGGCGTCCAGTTCTATGGCGTCGACATGCTCGACCACGATCGAGCCCTCGCCAGGGCCTTCGTGCAGGAATTCAACGTGTCGTACCAGAGCCTCTACGACCAGAGTGGCAGCGCGGCGGCCAGCTACGAGGTGGACGCGCCTCCGTCGATCGTGCTCGTAAACAGCAAGGGCATCATCGTCGGACGGTATCCCGGCGAAGCGACGGAGGCCCAGATCCGTGCGCTGATCGTGGCGAAGCTACTTATTTAGTCCTGCGCTGCCAACGCGTGGCCTTGAGCATCTTCTTATGTTTGTGCTTCCGCATTTTCTTGCGGCGCTTCTTGATAACCGAACCCAAACTAATCCTTTCTCGTCACGCGAGCGAAGTCATCGCCGTCCATGCCGCGGCATATTCTACGGGATAGCCGAGTTTACAATAGAGACACAAGGCGCAACGGCGCCCTAGAACTGCTAATAGAAATAAATCGGAGTGTGCCATGAGTGAAGCGGTCATCGTCGAAGCGGTCCGCACGGCGATCGGTCGGCGGGGTGGGAAGCTCGGCCCGGTACGCCCGGACGACCTGCTGGCCCTGACGCTTCGCCAAGTCGTCGACCGCGCCGGGGTCGCCCCGGCCCAGGTTGACGATGTGATCGTCGGCTGCGTGACCCAGACCGGCGAGCAGGGGATGAACATCGGGCGGGCGGCCGCACTGATCGCTGGCTTCCCGGTTGAAGTCCCGGGTACGACCGTGAACCGGTTCTGTGGCTCCGGCCAGCAGGCGGTTAATTTCGCCGCCCAGGGCGTCCTCTCGGGAGCCCAGGATATCGTGATCGGCGCCGGCGTGGAGAACATGACCCGCGTTCCGATGGGCTCGGACGCCTTTGGCCCGGGCGAGGGACCGGTCAGCCCGAAGCTGATGGATCTCTTCGAGATCATTCCGCAGGGCAACTCGGCCGAGATGATCGCGAAAAAGTGGGGTTTCAGCCGCGAGCAGCTCGACGAGTTCGCCTTTCAGAGCCACGTCAAGGCGGGCCAGGCGATCAAGGAAGGACGCTTCAAACGCGAGATCTTCCCGGTGGACGTCAAGCAGAACGGCTCGAGCTACCAGTTCGAAACCGATGAGGGGGTCCGGATCCCGCCGTCTCGGGAGAAGATGGCGCAGCTTAAGCCGGCCTTCCAGGAGGATGGAGTCGTCACCGCTGGAAACTCGAGCCAGATCAGCGACGGTGCGGCCGCCGTCCTGGTGATGTCGGCGGAAAAGGCGAAGCAGCTCGGGCTCAAGCCCCGGGCCCGAATCGTCGCCCAGGCGATCGTGGGCTCGGAGCCCACCATCATGCTGACCGGACCGATCCCGGCAACGGCCAGGGTCTTGAAGAAAGCCGGCCTGCAAATCAAAGATATAGATCTGTTCGAGGTGAACGAGGCCTTTGCTCCCGTCGTCCTGGCGTGGCAGCATGAGACGGGCGCCGACATGGAGAAAGTCAATTACAGCGGTGGCGCCATCGCGCTCGGCCACCCGCTCGGCGCCAGCGGCGCCCGGCTGCTGACGACGATGCTGCACGAGCTGGAGCGGCAGGACGCGCGATACGGACTCGCGACGATGTGCATCGGCTATGGCATGGGGATAGCCACGATCATCGAGCGGCTTCAGAACTAGCCTGCTAGTTACCGCGGCGGTCGGGGAAGTCGATCGGCTGGCTCTGCCGGCGCCGTTCCACGATGCTCGAAAGTACGAACAGGAATATCACCTGGGTGAGGAAGTAGAGTGCCACCAGCAAATCTATAACGGCTGTCAGGTCGCCGCCTGTCTGCCTGACGTTGGCGACGGCCAGCCCAAAAAACAGAAATGAACAGAGATAGCTGAGCAGGGCAATCGAGTAGATGGCCCGCTTCCAGACCTTGCGGTTGGCCATCAGGTTGTTGAGGCTGCCGCGCTCTGGCTCCGGGCTGAAATCTAATAATTCGTCTGGCCGTTGCATTTGTACTGGTGCCCCCTGAGGTATGCCGGCGTTCCGTCCGGACAGGTCGGTTTGCCAACGATGGTCGTATCGGCCAGATGGTTGAACTCGAAGCTCACGTCATTGAACGTGCTCTTGAGCTGGTTTCCTGCCATGATGACGACCGCGACCCCGATGGTCGCAAGCAGGACCATGAGAAAGGCATATTCCACGACTGCCTGTCCTGACTGTCCTGGCCTCCGGCGTCGTTTCGATCTCATCTACAGCGACGGTAGCATCGCCCGAGCGGCAGCTCATCCATCCTTCGGACCATTAGAGCGCCGGCTCTCTTGCGACGGCCGTTACGTAATTTTGTCGAATTGCTCCCGTATCTGCCGGTAACTCGCGTCCAGGTGCTCGTTCATGACCTTGACATCGCCGATCACCGGCATGAAGTTGGTATCGCCGTCCCAGCGGGGGACCACATGCTGGTGCACGTGGTCCGCCACGCCTGCCCCGGCAACCTTGCCCTGGTTGATACCAAGATTGAACCCGTCCGGTTGAAGCGCTGCCCGTAAGGCTCGCAGCGCCCGCTGAGTCAGTATTGTCAGGTCGCTCGCGCTCTCCGGGTCCAGCTGCTCGAGGCTGCCGAGGTGGCGCCGCGGAGCTACCAGCAGGTGGCCGTTGTTGTAGGGATAGAGATTCATCAACACCAGGGATCTGGTCGTCCGGGACAGGACGTGCAGCTCCGCGTCGCGCCGCTCCGGAGCATCGGCAGCCTCGCAAAAGAAGCACTCTGAGGCCCTGGGCCCCTTGATGAAGTCCACCCGCCAGGGCGCCCAGAGCTGACGCATGGCCTTGATCATATGCCGCCGCAGTGATACAAATCCGTGTATAATGACCACCGTGGGAATCTCGACAGTCGCCGCCAATCCAGTTGCTACACTTGACCCTCGATTAGCGCGTGTGGGGCCGTGGCGCAGCTGGGAGCGCGATTGCATGGCATGCAATAGGTCACGAGTTCGAATCTCGTCGGCTCCACCATTCCATCACTGACATGGCCAGAACGGTAGCCCCGGTCTACGATCCACAGCTGATCGAGCCCAAGTGGCGGACGGCTTGGAAGCAGGCTGGGCTCTTTTCAGTCACCGAATCGAGCGACAAGCCCAAGTTCTACAACCTGGTGATGTTCCCCTACCCATCGGGGCCGCTTCACATGGGGCACTTTCGGAATTACGTCATCGGCGATGCCTTTGCACGCTACAAAGTCATGCGCGGCTTCAATGTCCTGAATCCATTTGGCTGGGATGCCTTTGGCCTGCCGGCTGAAAACGCTGCCATCAAGAGCGGCATCCCGCCCCGGGTCTCGACCGAGGCGAACATCGCGATTTCCAAACATGAGCTCGACATCATGGGCGTGCTCTACGCCTGGGACCGCGAGGTGACCACCTGCAACGACGACTATTACCGCTGGACCCAGTGGCTCTTCCTCAAGTTCTACGAGATGGGCCTCGCCTACAAGCGGAGGGCCGCGGTCAACTGGTGCCCCAAAGACAATACGGTCCTGGCCAACGAGCAGATCGTCAACGGCGTTTGCTGGCGCTGCGGGACCAAACCCACCAAGAAAGAGCTCGATCAGTGGTTCTTCAAGATCACCGCCTACGCCCAGCGGCTGCTCGACGACCTCGCCAAGCTGGATCGCTGGCCGGAACGCGTTCGGGTGATGCAGGCGAACTGGATCGGACGCAGCGAGGGGGCCGAGCTCGACTTTCCGGTCGATGGCGCGGAGCCGCTGCGGGTATTTACCACCCGGCCGGACACGATCTACGGCGTCACCTTCATGGTGATTGCACCGGAACATCCGCTGGTCTCCCGGATCGTCACCGCGGATCGCCGGCAGGAGGTCGACGCTTACCTGGAAACGACCCGGGCCGAGACCGAGATCGAGCGGCTCTCCACCGAGCACGAGAAGACGGGCGTCTTCAGCGGCGCCTACGCGCGCAACCCGTTCAATGACGAGCGGGTGCCGATCTGGATTGCCGACTACGTGCTGGCCACCTACGGCACCGGTGCCATCATGGGGGTGCCGGGCAACGACAGCCGCGATTTCGAGTTTGCAAAAAAATTCGGCATCCCGATCCGTGAGGTGGTGAGCGCGACCCCCCAGCCCCAGGGCGACCCAGCCTCACCGATGGAGCTGGGGCTGGCGGAGGGTTTCATGGTTGCCTCCGGCCCCTACACGGGGCAGCCCAGCGCCGAGGCACTCGCGGCCATCGTCGCGGAGGCCGAGCGGCGTGGCATCGGCAAGAAGACGATAACCTTCCGGCTGCGGGACTGGCTGATCTCGCGGCAGCGCTACTGGGGCGTGCCGATCCCGGTGGTCTATTGCCCCGCTGACGGCATCGTGCCGGTGCCCCGCGAGCAGCTGCCGGTGATCCTGCCGCCCAACGTCGAGTTTCGTTCTGACGGCCAGAACCCCCTGCAGCACGCCGAGAGTTTCGTCAACACGCCGTGCCCTCGCTGTGGCAAGCCGGCCCGGCGTGAGACTGACACCATGGATACCTTCGTCGACTCGTCCTGGTATTACCTGCGATACACCAGTCCCAACGAACGCAATCAGCCCTTCGATCGCAAGAAGGCGGACTTCTGGATGCCGGTCGACCAGTACATCGGTGGGATCGAGCATGCCATCCTGCATCTGCTCTACTCGCGCTTCTTCATGAAAGTGCTCTTCGACGCCGGTATGGTCTCGGCGGACGAACCCTTCAACGCCCTCTTCTCGCAGGGCATGATCCAGCGCAACGGCGCCGTGATGGCCAAGTCCAAGGGCAACGGGATCGCACCCGACGACATGGTTGCGCGCTACGGAGCGGACACGGCCCGCGTCTACGAGCTCTTCATCGGCCCCCCCGAGCTCGACGCCGAATGGAATGACCGGGGTGTCGACGGGGTCGCCCGTTTTCTGAACCGCGTCTGGCGGCTGATAATCGGAGAAGAAGAAGACGACGTCGCCGTGGTGGCGGCCGCCTCGGTGAGCGGCGATCTGCTGCTCCGAAAGCTCCACGAGACGATCGACAAGGTGACCCGCGACGTCGACTCCTTCCGATTCAACACCGCGGTGGCGGCACTGATGGAGCTGACCAACCTGTTGCAGGACTACATCCAGGCGGGCGGCTCGCGGGACGAGGCCTGGGATGAAACCTGCCGCGACCTGACCCGGCTGATCGCTCCCTTCGCTCCCCACCTTGCCGAGGAGCTCTGGCAGCGACTCGGTGGCGATAGCCTCTGCGCGTTGGCCGCCTGGCCGCAGCCCGACCCAGCCCGGCTGCAGCGTGCCTCAGTCACAGTCGTCGTCCAGGTCGATGGCCGGCTGCGCGACCGGCTGGAGATGCCCGCCGGCGCCACGGAGGACGAGGCGAAGGACCGGGCACTGCGGAGCGCCAACGTGATACGGGCGCTGGAGGGCCGCTCCCCGACCCGTACGGTCTTCGTCCCCGACCGGCTGATCAACTTAGTAACCCTCTAGGTCGACGAGTTTGCACCGGATTAAGAACGCACGTGGCTGGGCCTTGATCTAAGCATGGGCAAAATCACAGAGCTGTGTAAGTCGCGAGGGGAGGCCTTGAAGGGAATGCTCTATAGCCACGACTGGCAGCTCGCGATCCTGCTCGGGGTGGCCATCCTGGCGGTCGGGGGATTTGCCCTCTGGCCACGGTCGGCGCCTGTCGTCCTGGCGGCGCCCACCTCGATCTCCGCGGCCGACCTGGAGACCGCGCAGGATCGCAGTGTAATCGTCTACGTCAACGGGGCGGTGCGAAATCCGGGACTCTACCCACTCTCATCCGGATTGCGCGTCGTCGACGCCATCGTCGCGGCGGGCGGGATCACCGAGGACGCGGACCAGGGCTGCCTGCCGAACCTGGCAGCCCATCTCAAGGATGCGAAGCAGATAACCGTGCCCTTTGCCGGGCACTGCGCCCGGGGCGCAAAGAAGGTCAAGCTGGACATCAACAGCGCGAGCAGGGCCCAGCTGCTTGCGGTCTCCGGAATTGATCCGGCACTGGCCGACGCCATCATCGCCTACCGCGAGCAGAACGGCGGCTTTCAGTCGCTCACGGAGCTGAAGAGCGGGCTCGGCCTCGACAGCACGGCATACAAGCAGCTGGCCAAATCCCTCGTTGTCCCGTGAGCCGGATGCCCTGGTGGGCCTTTACCGCGGCACTGCTCGCCTGGAGCGCTGGTGTCATGGCGGTGATACTGCTGAGTCCGGGGATTCTCCTGCCGGCGCTCGCCGTCGCTTCAGCTGCGGCGCTGTCGTTATGCCGCCGGGAGCTGGTCTTTACGATCTGCCTGGCGCTCGCCGCCTTTCTTGCGGGCGCGGGGCGGGCTTCGCTGAGTCCTCCGGTTGCCCTGCCCGCCGGCATCAGCGGCTCCGACGTATCTGTCGCCGGGATGGTCGACGACCAGCCACAGTCCCGGCGCAATGGCACGCGGCTGAGCGTTCGGGTCGATCAACTGCCCGGGGTTCAGCGCCGGGACCTTCAGAACCTCCGCCTGCAGGCAACCGTCTATGGCGGCATACCCGTGCACTACGGCGACCTGGTGCTGCTGCGAGGGCGGGTCGAGCTGCCCCCAACATTCGACCAGTTCGATTACCGTGCCTACCTCGCCGAGCAGGGAATCGCCGGTGTGATGTCATCGGCAAGGGTGATCCGCGTCACGGCGCATCCGGGCGACCCGCTGCACACGGGGCTGTTCGCGATCCGCGAGGCACTCGTCGCCAGCGTCGATCGTGCCCTGCCGGAGCCGCAGGCCGCGCTCGTGCTCGGTGTCGTCTTCGGTTACCGGACCGCGCTTCCGACGGCGCTCGAGCAGGCGATGATCGCGAGCGGGCTCATACATATCGTTGTCATATCGGGTTTAAAGGTCTCGCTGCTGGCGCGCATCCTGAACGCATCGCTCGGCAGGGTCCTTCCCAGGGCGGCGCCATCGATCGCGCTCGCCACCATGCTGCTTTACGCGCTGCTCGCCGGCGCGTCCGCGGCGGCGCTGCGGGCGGCGGCCATGGGAGCGCTGGTCGTGATCGCGGGACGGCTGCGCCGGGACACGCACGTGCTGGTCTCTCTTGCGCTGACAGCCGCGGTGATGCTCCTGATCAAGCCCGGGCTTGCCCGCGACGTGAGTTTCCTGCTCTCATTCGCCGGTACCGCCGGTATCGCCGGTTTCACCGACGGCATCGCCAGGCGCCTGCCTTTCATGCCCGCCCTGCTCCGCGACCCCTTCGCCGCGACGCTCGCCGCCGAGGCTGCGACCTGGCCGCTGATGCTGGCCAACTTCCACCAGCTCTCGGTGGTCGCCCCGGTGGCGAACGCGCTGGTGCTGCCCTTGCTGCCGGTGATCATGGTGATCGGCGGCGCGGGGGCAATCGCAGGCGCGTTGCTGGCCATTGCCGGCTGGCCAGCGCTTCAGCTTGCCGGCGTAGTCGCCACCTGGTTCGGCCTCGTGATCCGGTTTTGCGGCTCGCTGCCGGCGGCCGCGATCGTGGTGCCCTACTTTCCGGCGCGCTGGCTCGCTGCCGCCACCGCCGTCAACGGCGGCGCTCTTCTCGGGATCAAGCTGCGCCTCTTGTTCTGGCAGCGCAAGGCCTGGGCCTTGATCGGCGGTGCCAGCCTGCTGGCGATCGGGCTGCTCCTGATCAAACCCGACGGCCAGCTACATATCTATGCCCTCGATGTCGGGACCGGCTCCGGGGTGCTGGTACGCACCGGGAGGGGCGCCCAGGTACTCTTCGACGGCGGCCCGGATCCCGACCCGTTTGCCCAGGCGATCGGCCGGGCTCTGCCGCCGACCGCGCGCGAGCTGAAAGCCTGGGTCATCACCGGCGGTCGGCGCCTCAACCTGGGAGCGGCAGCGGCGGTCATGACTCGTTTCCAGGTGGACAGCATCATCGTGGCCGACCCGGATCCGTGGACGCCGACGCTTCGCGCCGTGATCCAGCAGGCGAGCGTGATCGGCATTCCGACCCGGATCGGGGCAGAGACCGTCGAGCTCGACGGCGTCGCCATGCGGCCGCTCGAGGGCGGCCGCACCTGGCTGATTCAGTCCGGCGCTGCGCTGCTGGCGATCGTTCCCGCCGACAGCTCGTGGCATGCCTTTCCACTCGGGCTGAGCAGCGCAATCTTCACCGGCGGCGGCCCGGCGGTATGGGACGGCAGCCCGGGATCATGCCTTGCAGTGATCCAGGTGGCGGCCCACAGCCGGGATGGTCTACCGGCGCGAGCCCTGCTGAAGAGCCTCAGCTCGTGCCGGCTGCTGCGCGCGGACGGTGCCGGCAACGTCGAGTTGCTCCAGGTCGGTGCGCGCTTCAACGTGGCTTCCGGCTACTGACGTCGTTGCGCGAGCAGCCGCAGTACGTCTGAGCCGCCCAGGCCGCGCTCGGCAAGGAGCACCAGCGAGTGGAACCAGAGGTCAGCCACTTCGTGCAGCAGGGCGCCGTCATCATCCTCGGTGCCTGCCAGGATGGTCTCGACCGCTTCTTCGCCGAGTTTGCGCAGAATTGCCGGGCGTCCCGCATCAAACAAACTCGTCGTGTACGAGCCCGGCGGCCGCTCGCGCCTGCGATTGGCAAGCGTAGCGTCCAACTGGTCGAGAAGGGTAGCCGGCGCCGCAAAACAGGAGCGGCTCCCGGTATGGCAGGCGGGCCCACTGGGGTGCACGCTGAGTAGCAGGGCATCGGCGTCGCAGTCGGCCTGGACCGCATCGACGTGCAGCACGTTCCCAGAAGTCTCGCCCTTATGCCAGGGCGCCTTCCGGTTGCGGCTCCAGAAATGCGCCTCGCCCGAGTCGATTGTGCGTTGTAGCGCTTCACGGTCCATGTAGGCAACCATCAGGACGGCCCCGGTCGTGAGCTCCTGGGCTATCGCAACGATCAGGCCCTGCTCGTCGAAGCGCAAGCTCTCCGGATCGATTCGCATCATCGAATCGCGATCCCCTGCTGCCGCAGAAAAATCTTGGTTTCGGCAATCGGATAGGTCCCGTCGTGGAAGATCGAGGCGGCCAGCGCCGCGTCGGCGCGCCCGCTGGTGAGCACCGCCGCCAGGTCGCGCGGGTGCCCGGCGCCGCCGGAGGCGATCACCGGGATCTGGACTGCGTCCGCTATGGCGGCGGTCAGCTCGAGGTCATAACCGGCCCGGGTTCCGTCGGCGTCGATACTGGTCAGCAGGATCTCTCCTGCCCCGCGACGCTCGGCCTCGCGGGCCCAGGCCAGCGCGTCCAGTCCCGTGCTGACGCGCCCGCCGTAGCTGAAAACCTGCCAGTCGCCCGGGGTCGCGCGTCTGGCATCGATCGCGACCACGATGCACTGGGATCCGAAGCGCCGGGCACCTTCGGTGATCAGTTCGGGCCGTTGCACGGCGGCGGTCTGGATCGACACCTTGTCGGCTCCGGCCAGCAGCAGGATCCGAATCTCGTCGACATCGCGAATCCCGCCGCCGACGGTGAACGGGATGAAGACCTCGCGTGCGGTGCGCTCGACCAGGTCGACCAGCGTCGCACGGCCTTCCTCTGCCGCCGAGATATCGAGAAAGACCAGTTCGTCGGCACCCTGCTCGGAATAGCTCCGGGCCATGGCTACCGGGTCGCCCTGGTCGCGAAGTTGCCTGAACTTCCGCCCCTTGACCACCCGCCCGGCGGTGACATCGAGGCAGGGAATGATCCGTTTTGTCAGCACGTCAGGCTGCCGTCCGGGCATTATCCACGAAGCTGCCGAGCAGGCGCAGCCCGGCGTCTCCACTTCGCTCGGGATGGAACTGGACGGCGACCGCGCGCCCGATGGTGACAGCACTGGCGAATGACGTGCCATGAACAGTCCGTCCCGCGATCACCGAGGGATCACCGGGCACGCCGACGAACGAGTGCGTGAAGTACATGGCGGCGCCATCGATACCGTCCAGCACGGGGTGCGAACGCGTCAACTCGATCGTGTTCCAGCCCACGTGGGGAAGCTTCTCGCGGGTCCGCAGGCGCTCGACCGTGCCTGGCACGATCCCAAGACACTGTGCGCCGTCCTCAGCGCTTGATTCGAAGAGCAGCTGCAGCCCGAGGCAGATTCCCAGGTAGGGAACATCGCGGCGAATGGCGTCGATGATCGCCCGGTCCAGCTCGCGTTCCCGCAGCGCGGTCATCGCCGGCCCGGCGGCGCCTACACCGGGAAAAACGATCGCCCGGGCTTGACGAATATCCTGGGGAGTGCGGCTGATCAGGCACGCCTGGTTGAGCCGTGCCAGCGCATTCTGGACGCTGCGCAGGTTGCCCGCCCCATAATCGATCACTACGATCACTTCGTGCTCGCCACGGCGCCGTCGAGAGACGCGTCGACCGCGCAGGCCTGGCGCAGCGCCCGCGCCAGCGCCTTGAAGGCGGCCTCGGCCAGGTGGTGATCGTCGCGACCCGTGGCACTGACGTGCAGGGTCAGGCCGCCACGAAGCGCAAAGGTCTCGAGAAAGTGCGACACCAGGCTGGAAGGCAGCGACCCGACCGTGTTGCCGGTAAGCGGCAGGTCGATGACGGCGTATCCGCGCCCGCCAAGATCGACGGTCGCCTGCGCCTGGCTCTCATCGAGGGGGACGACGGCGTCGCCGAAACGGCTGATGCCGCCACGATCGCCGAGCGACTCGCCCAACGACTCGCCGAGCACGATGGCGACGTCCTCGACAGTATGATGCGAGTCGACCTCGAGATCGCCACGCGCCAGCAGGTCAAGGTCGAAGCGCGCGTGCACCGCCAGCGCCCTCAGCAGGTGGTCCAAGAAGGGGAGACCGGTGTCGATCCCGGCGGTGCCATGGCCGTCGAGGACCAGGCGAATAGATAGCTGCGTTTCCCTGGTGGCCCGCGTCCTCGACGCCGAGCGCTTGCCGGACGTCAGTGTCGCGCGCGCCGCCTGTTCCGGGGTGGCGTCACCCCGGACCCGGACGGACTCGGCGTGGGCGACCATCGCCTCCGCCCCGGCGATCGCCGAGACCACCGGCTCCAGGCGGCGCAGCCCCTCACGGTCCAATTGCTGCACCTGCAGGACTCGGCCGAAGGCGTCGAGGCCGAGCGCACTGAAGGCGCGCGCGGCTCCCCCGGTGGGCAGCACATGGTTGGCCCCGGTGGCATAATCGGCTGCCGCGGCGGCCGCGAAGGCACCGAGAAAGACGGATCCGGCGGAGCGGACCTCCGGGAGTAAGCGCCCGGGGTCCGCGCAGGCGAGTGTCAGGTGCTCCGGGGCGAACGCATTCGCAAATGCGATTGCCTGGTCGATATCACTCGCCAGCCGCAGGCGCACCTGCGGGGCCAGCCGGGCGGGGAGGAGTCGCTGGACATCCGTGGCAAAGCCGCGGTCGATGCTGACCAGGATCGCCGTAGCATCCGGCGAGTGTTCGGCCTGGGCAAGCAGGTCGGCCGCTACCCAGGGTGCCGGGACGGACCCGTCTGTCAGGATCAGGATCTCCGACGGGCCGGCGGGCATGTCGATGGCTACCTCGCCGAAGACCATCAGCTTGGCGGCGGTCACGTAGGCATTCCCGGGGCCGAAGACCTTGTCGACCCGGCGCAAAGACTCCGTGCCATAGGCCATAGCGCCGATCGCCTGGACACCGCCGATAGCGTGGACCTCAGTCACGCCCGCCAGCGCGGCCGCCGCCAGGATCGGGCCGGCAACAGGAGGTGGCGAGCAGAGAACGATCTCCTTGCAGCCGGCGAGTCGCGCCGGTACCGCGAGCATCAGGACAGAAGAGACATACGGCGCCCGGCCGCCGGGCACGTAGAGGCCGACACGCTGCAGCGGCCGCCACTCGCGCCAGACGCGAACGCCCGGAATGATGTCGACCGCGACTTCTTTGAAGCGCTGGGCGCTGTGGGCCGCTGCGATATGCGCCGACGCCTCCTCCAGCGCCCCCCGCAGGCCAGGATCCAGCTGTTTCAGCGCCTCATCGAGCGCCGTGGTCGATACCCGGGTGGACTCCAGTCGAACCCCGTCGAATCGCTCGGTCAGCTCCAGGACAGCACGGTCACCGCCCTCCCGCACCTGCAGCAGCACGTTCTGCGCGCTCTTGCGTACTTCGTCGGGGATGCCCGGCCTGAGAGTCAGATCCAGGTAAGCCCGAGTTCCCTCCCTGGGCAGCGCCTCAACCGGGATCACGGAATCAGTTTCTCGATCGGCAGCACCAGGATCGACGTCGCGCCGATTGCCTGCAGCGGCCCGAGCAGCGCCCAGACCTGGTCCGAGTCGACGACGGCATGCACCGCGATCATGCCGGGATCCGCGAGCGACATCACGGTGGGCGACTGCAGCCCGGGGATCACCGCCTTGATCCGATCGAGCGCATCGGCCGGGGCATTCATCATCACGTACTTTCGCCGCCGTGCCGTAATAACGCTGGCAAACATGGTCTCGAGCTGCCGCGCCCCTTCGGCTTTGAGGGGGCTCATCTCCGGGTGGCTTATCAGTTGCGCTTCCGACTCCAGGATGGTGGCGATGGCGCGGAGCCCGTTGACCGCGAGGGTGCTTCCTGTCGAAACCAGGTCGACGATGGCGTCGGCGACTCCCAGAAGTGGCGTTATCTCGACGGCGCCGCTGATCTCGATCAGCTCGACTTGAACGTTGCGCTCGGCAAAGAAGCGGGCGGTGCTGTGGGGATGGGAGGTCGCCACCGACCGTCCCGCCAAATCCGTCACTTTTGTTGCTGGCCGCTCCTCGGGGACGGCCACCTGCAACGAGCAATGGCCGAAGCCGAGTCCCATGCCGCCGGACACACGCCGGCCCCGCTCCTCTACCAGGTTCGATCCGGTGATGCCCAGGTCGACCACGCCGTCGGCTGTGTATTCGGGAATGTCCTCGGCCCGAACGAATAGAAGGTCCAACGGAAAGTTATCGCAGGGAGCAAATAGCCGCCGGTCGTCGGCCTCGAAGCGGTAGCCGGCCTCGCGCAGCAGCGTCGCCGCAGGCTGGGCCAGCCGGCCCTTGTTCGGTACCGCCAGCCGGAGCCGGCCGTCGTTCAGGGCGCGCGTCACCGGTGCTGCGCCTTGCGGCGGTCGAGCTGCAGGCGATATCCGCCGGCACCGTAGCGCCGCCAGGTGTTGATCCGCGTTATGGTCGCGGTGCTGGCTCCGGTTCGCTGCGCGATCTCGGCATAATGCACGCCCTTGTCGAGCAGCTTGACGACCTCCCAGCGCGCCGCCAGCGTCTTCAGCTCGGGGATGGTGCAGAGATCGCGAAAGAACCGCTCTGCCTCGGTGACGGATTTCAGGCCGACGATGGTGCCAAACAGATCGACAATCGTCGGTGTGATCCAACTGTCAGGTCCAGACGATCCGGCCTCCGAACGAGGCCGCGCCGGACTCCTCGCCGGGGAAACACGGCGTTTTAGCATGCTAATATGCTAACAGGATGACGCGCCCGCCGAGCTCGCGATCTTAGTCCTGCCGGCGATCGACCTGCTGGGAGGGCGTCCGGTCCGGCTCCTCAGGGGCGACTTCGAGCGGGTGACGGAATCTGGCTCTGACGCCCTCGAACTGGCGCGCAGCTTCGCGGATCGGGGCGCCCCCTGGCTGCACATCGTGGACCTGGACGGTGCCCGAGCGGGGCGGTGGTGCAACCTGGAGCTGGTCGGGGAAATCGCCAAGGCAGTCCCGGTGCCCGTGCAGCTGGGCGGCGGCGCCCGCCAGATGCAAGACGTTGATGCCGCGCTGGAGCGGGGCGTGGCGCGCGTAATCGTGGGCACGACCGCAATCGAGTCGCCGAGCTCGTTCACCGAGTGGACGGCGCGTTTTGGAGACCGGCTCGTCGTAAGCCTCGATGCCCGAGGGGCGGCGCTTGCGACCCGGGGCTGGGCCGCGGAATCGGCCGTCGACCTCGTGACGGTCGCCCGCGCGTTGCAGGTCGCCGGCGTGGCGCGCTTTGTTCACACAGACGTTGGTCGCGATGGAACCCTGAAAGGGGTGGATCTCGACGGGCTGGCCCGGCTGCGACCGCTGGGACTTCCGGTCCTGGTGGCGGGCGGGGTCGGAAGCTATCTCGACCTGGAGTTGATTCGCGACGCCGGCGCCGAAGGCGTCATAGTGGGGCGCGCCTTGCTCAGCGGCGCGATCGAGCTCGAGCGGGCAATCCAACTGGTCGGCTGAATCGATTAAAAGGCGCGGCCGGTACGACCGGCCGCGCTAAAAGACTTTTATCTGCGGGTCAGACGCTCTCGCGGGCCTCGACTTTGTTGGGGGCCGGCGTGCCCGCCATGTGCATCAGGTTCTCGACGCCGTTGACGCCGCGGACCTTGAGGACCGCCTTTTCGATCGATGCGATCTGCTGGGCGCTATCGACCTGGCCGCGTATGGTGACGACGCCCGACTCCACGTCGAAGTTGATACGGCCTTTCGGCAGGCTCTGGTCGCGGAAAATCTCGCTCTCGACCCGGTCGCGAAGCGTCAGGTCGTCGACCGGTGCGCCTCCCGAGCGCAGGTGGATCATCTTCTGCGAGAAGCCGTTGGCATTGGCACCGGCGCGGCCGCCGAGCTGCGAGACATTGCCGTTCAACCGGCGGATGGTCGCGAGTACCTGGTCCTTCAACTGGGCACGCCGCGCGGCTCCGCGCTCCGGGTCCAGGAAATAGAAGAGCAGCGCGCCGGCGACCGCTCCGCCGACGACCGAAATGGCATTCGGACCGCCGCGGCGCCCCCGCAGCTTCTTCTTTGCCTGCTTGACGGCCTTGCCGCTCTGGATCGAGATCTGGGGAAGCGTCATCTCCGGCAGCTTGAGCGCCGGGATCTTGATATCGGGGATCTTGACCTCTCCGATCTGGGTCTTTACTTTCGGCATCTTGATCTCTGGAATTTTTACTTCAGGCAGATTGACTTTAGGCACCTTTTGTTACCCCCTTGGTTACTTGCTCGCCGATCCGTTCGTTGCCCGCCTGGACCAGGTTTCCGTGGCTGAGGACGCCAACCAGCGTCCCGTTCTCGACCACCGCCAGGCGGCGAATTTCTTCACTTTCCATTTTCCGTCCGGCGTCGGCCAGGTCGTCATCCGGTGAGACTGTTGTCACGCCCTTGCTCATGACGTGCTCCGCCGTCTCGTTGCGCAGGTCGTGACCTTCCGCCACGCAGCGAACGACGATATCCCGGTCGGTCACGACCCCGACCAGGCGACCACCCTCGACGATAGGCAGGAACCCCGCGTCCTGATCTTTCATTTTGCGAGCGACGTCGATAATTCGCTCGTTTCTGGTCCCGGATGTGATCGTCTTTGCCATCGCATCCCGTACCTTCATGCTCCACCTCCTGGAACTGCTTAAAGCGATCAATGTCAGCCCTCGATTATACTATAAACTGATATTCGAGCTGGTATATTCCAGACCGCACCCAGGAGGACATAATGGCAGAGCCGGAAGCGTCTTCGATCGCCGGCGGACCGACGCCGGAGCCGCCGCTGGAGCCCGAGGACCTGACCCAGAAAGTGGCCGGGGACACCGCAGACAAGCCGCTGCCACAGAAGGCAAAGGGCGTCTTCACCGAGCTCGACCGCGAAGTTTCGGGCGAGTATGAGGCCAAGCAGGAACGCGACGCGGGAAAGTAACTAGCTGAAGAGGGCCTTCAGCTCGGCGGCGGCCTCGGCTTTGAGCTGCGCCATGGTGCACGACTCCGGCTGCTTGTCGGGTCGCCAGCGTACGAAGCCGACGCCATGACGAAATCGATCATTCTCGAGCCGGTCGAAGGCGACTTCACAAACCAGCTCCGGGCGTAGCGGCTCCCAGCCGAGGTCGCGATCCTGCGACCAGCGGCTCGGACCACCCGGGGCACGACCGCCCTCGAAGCTGGTGCCACCGCGCAGGGGCTCGAGCTTGGAGACCAGCTCACGGCGCTGGACGTCATCGAAGCCCGAGGTGTGGCCGATGTACTCGAGCGTCTTGCCCCGGTAGACACCGAGCAGCAGCGAGCCGACCCGCTTGCCGTCGTTGCCCCAGCGAAAGCCGCCGACGACGCAATCGGCGGTCCGCTGTTCTTTTACTTTGATCATGGCGCGCTGCCCGGGGTGATACGGGTCACCAAGCTTCTTGGCGACGATCCCGTCCAGCCCGGTTCCGCGGTACTCCTTGAGCCAGCCGATCGCGACCTCCCGCTCCCTGGTCGCCGGGCTCAGGTAGATCGACTGCGGTTTGGGACCGAGCAGCTTCTCCAGCCGTTTACGACGTTCTTTAAGCGGAAGTTCCAGCAGGCTCTCGTCGCCGTCGGCCAGCAGATCGAACGCGATGTAAGTCGCCGGCTGCGTCTCGGAGAGCATCTTGACGCGCGAGGCCGCCGGGTGGATCCGGTTGGTCATGGCGTCGAAGTCGGTTCCGGGCCCGGTGAAGATCACGATCTCACCGTCGAGCACCAGCCGTTTCGGCTTGATCGCGCGCAGCGCCGGTACCAGCTCGGGGAAGTAGCGCGTCAGGACCTTCTGGTTGCGGCTGTGGACGATGACATCGTCGCCGTCTTTGAAGGCGACGGCTCGGAAGCCGTCCCACTTCGGCTCGTACTGCCACGTATCACCGCGGGGAAGCTCGGATTGAACCTTGGCTTCCATCGGGCTGAAGGGTGGCATGACGCCTAGAGGCATGGTCCATATACTAAGTTCGTGCCAGTGTTAACAGAGCCGCTTGTCGTGCTGCGCGACACCTTCGGGCGGATCGCGGACGACCTCCGGATCTCGGTTACCGATCGCTGCAACTTCCGCTGTATCTATTGCATGCCCGCGGCGGGGCTTCCCTGGATCGCCCGGGATGAGGTCCTCTCGTTCGAGGAGATAACCCGGGTCACCCGGATCCTGGTGTCGGACTGCGGCGTGCGCACGATCCGCCTCACCGGTGGCGAGCCGCTGGTTCGCAAGGGCATCGAGGAACTAACGGCCATGATCGCGGGACTGGACCAGGGACTCGACATCGCCATGACGACCAACGGAATCCTGCTCCGCGAAAAGGCGGCCGCCCTGAAGAGTGCCGGGCTGAGCCGGCTCAATATCAGCCTGGACACGCTGCAGCGCGATCGCTTTCGAAACCTGGCCAGGCGCGACGCGCTGGAGCGGGTGCTGGATGGCATCCGCGCCGCCCGGGAAGCCGGCTTTACAAAAATCAAGCTCAACGTCGTAGTCATGCGCGGCGTCAACGACGACGAGGTGCTCGATTTTGCCCGGCTGGCACGCGTCGAGGGATACGAAGTTCGATTCATCGAGTTCATGCCGCTGGATGCCGATGGCATCTGGAGCCCGGAGAGCGTTGTCGCCAGCCGCGAGATCATCGATGTCATCGACCGCGAGTTCCCGGTCGAGCCCGTCCATGACCTGCGCCCCGCTCCGGCAAATCGATTTCGATTCCGGGACGGCGCCCCAGGCGGCGTGGGCGTGATTCCTTCGGTCAGTGATGCCTTCTGCAAGGTCTGCAACCGCATCCGGCTGACGGCGGAGGGCCGGCTGCGGACCTGCCTCTTCTCTCTACGTGAGCACGACGTCAAGGCGCTGCTGCGCGGAGGCGCCTCGGACGGCGAAATCGTGGAGTTCGTGCGCGCCGCGGTCTGGCAGAAAGAAGAGGGTCACAAGATCGGGCAGGCGGACTTCGTCAAGCCGGGCAAAACGATGAGCCAGATCGGAGGCTGAACTGACCCCCTCCCCGACCCTCCCCACAAGGGGGAGGGAGGTCTCAACCGCAGGGGGATCTCCCGCGTGATAACACTCATACACGGTGTGGAGGGCTACCTGGTGGACCGGGCCGCCAAAAGCCTCCTCGACCCGCTGCGCACCGGGCTCACACTCGAGTTCAATTACGAAGATCTGCAGGCGGACAGCCTCAGCGCCGATGCGTTCGGTGAGAAAGCGTCGACGTTGCCCTTCATCGACGCCCAACGGGTGCTCGTCCTCCGCGACTGGGGGTTGCTGGCGGGAAAACGCGATAAGGGCGCCGGCGCGGAGCGCGCCGCCGGGTATCTCGCGCTTGTACCCGACTCGACCGACCTGGTGATGATCAGCCACGCGCTGGTAGCGCCGGGCAATGCGCTCTACCGGGCGATCGCCGGCCTGGAAAAAGAGAAACGCGCCCGGATCCACAAATTGGAGCCGCCACGCCGGCCTGACCGGGCCGGCTGGGTGCGCAGGCTCGCCGAAGAGCGCGGGCTGACCATCACCCCGCCGGCGGTACGCCTGCTGCTGGAGCGCTCCCAGCCCGACCTGCGCCTCCTCGACCAGGAGATCGCCAAGCTGGCGCTGTATGCCTCGCCCGCGACGCGCATCGATGAAGAAGCCGTCCGGGCCCTGGTCAGCGACACTCGTGAGGAGGAGATCTTCGCCCTCACCGACGCGCTCGCCACCGGCCGGCCCGGCGAGGTCGCCGGAGTGCTCCAGTCGCTACTCGACGCGGGTCGGGAGCCGACCTGGCTGCTCTACACGCTGGTCAGCCACTGGCGCCGGCTGATGCACGCCCGCGCCGTGCGCGACCGCGGCGGCAACGTGGCCGACCTGCAGGCGCGCCTTTCGGATCATCCCTTTGTCGTCGAGAAGGCGTTCCGCCACGCCGCCGATTACACCGCCGCCGAGCTGGATCGCGGCTTTCACGACCTGCTCCGCCTGGAGGAAGAGATCAAGCTCGGGGAGCTCGATGCACGGCTCGCGGTCGAGGGTTTCGTGCTGCAGCAGGTGCTGACCTAGCCCCGGTTAAGGCTGAGCTCGGTTAGGCTTTGGCCTTTGCCGGCCTGGGTGCCGGCTTCTTGGCGCCGCTGCCGGCGGCCGTCTTTGCGCCGCTGCTCGCGGGCGCGGCCGCTTTCACCGAGGTCTTTGCCGGCCTGGGCTTTTCGGCGGTCAGCTTCGCCAGCGCGCTCATCAGGCGGCCCTTGCGGCGCGAGGCGTTGTTGCGGTGGATGATGCCCTTCTCGGCAGCCTTGTCCAGGGCGCTGATGGCGCGGCGAACTTCGTCACCGGTCAGGCTCGGGGCGCCGGTGCCGGAGGGACGCCGCGCGCGCGCGACCAGCGTCTTCGCGGCCGAGCGCGTCGATCTGTTGCGATCGCGCTTTCTGACCGAGGCGCGGACGCGCTTTTTTGCCGATCGGGTGTTCGCCATGCGAGCGCTGATTATACAGGCACACTTAGAATGCGTCAGGATGTCGATCGAGCGGCGGCGCATCGCGTCGGCCGCCACCCTGATCCTGATCGCCTTCGGGCTCAGCCGGGTGCTGGGCGCGGTCCGCGAGCTGGTGATCGCCAACACCTTCGGTACCAGTCACAGGCTCGACGATTACCGCGTTGCCTTCGGCGTCCCGGACCTGCTCTTCAATTTGTTGCTCGCCGGAGCCATCAGTTCGGCCTTCATCCCCGTTCTCTCCGAGTTCCTGGCCCACTCGGACCGGCAACGGGCACGTGAGGTATCGGAGCGGGTGCTCAACAGCGCGCTCCTGATCCTGACCGCGGGCGCGGCGCTGCTCTTCATCGTGGCGCCCTTTTACGTCTCATTGATCGCCTTCGGCTACAGCGCCCAGGACCATGAGCTGATCGTCGGCCTGACGCGAATCCTGTTGCTCCAGCCGATCTTTCTCGGTGCCGGCGGACTCGTGATCGGCATTCTCACTGCCTACCAGCGGTTCCTGGCGCAGGCGCTGGCGCCGCTCTTCTACAACGGATCGATCATCGTGGCGGCGGCGTTCTTCGCGCCTCACTATGGCGTGACGGCGCTCGCCATCGGTGTCGTCGCCGGCGCGCTGCTGCACGTGGGAGTCCAGTTGCCGGCGCTCATAGGCACCGGCTGGCGGCCGCGGCCGGTCTTCGGCTGGAACGATCCAGGCGTACGCAAGGTCGGCCGGCTGATGTTTCCCATCGCACTCGGGCTCGCCGCGGCCCAGGTCAATGTCTTCGTCGACACCATCCTGGGTACGTCGCTGCCGCATGGACGTGTCGCCGCGCTTCGATATGCCGACACGACGGCGCAGTTGCCGCTGGGAACGTTTTCCCAGGCGCTTGCCTTCGTGCTCTTTCCGTTCCTCGCGCGCGACGCGGCCATGGGTGCGATCGAGTCGATCCGCCACCGTACGGCGCTGGCGCTGCGGCTGAATATATTTGTCCTGGTCCCTGCCTCGGTCGGCCTGGCGCTGCTCAGCCTGCCGATCATCGTCGTCCTCTTCCAGCGCGGCCCCTTCAACGCTGAGTCCGTAAGGCAGACGGCATTCGCGCTCGTCTTCTTCAGCCTCGGGCTTGCCGGCCAGGCGGCAACGGCCCTGCTGGTTCGCGTCTTCTACGCGCTGCAGGACGTGATCACGCCGCTCAAGATCTCGCTGACTGTTATCGTCACCAACCTGCTGACCAACCTGGTGCTGGTGCATCTGCTGGCCCAGGGGGGCCTGGCGCTTGGGACCTCCATTGCCGCAACGCTGAACGCCGTGCTGCTGGGCATAACCCTGCGCCGGAGACTGGAAGGCCTGGAAGGACGGCGCATACTGGCCACAGCAGGGCGTGCCCTGATCGGCGTGTTGCCGATGGCAGTGGTCGTCTACGCCAGCGTCTTTGCCCTGACCGGCGGCACGCTGCGCAGCGGCATCCGCGAACTCGCGGCGCTGCTGGTCGCGGTCCTTCTCGGCGGCGTCACCTACTTTGGTGTCCAGCTGCTGCTGCGCAGTGAAGAGCTTTCCGTCGTGCTTTCGGTGATCCGGCGCGACCGGGCGAGCGTCGAAGGCCGCGGCTAGACTGACTGCGCCATGGCGTTAATCCTTCCGGCCTACGCCAAGCTCAACCTGACGCTCGACGTCACCGGCCGGCGCGCCAACGGCTACCACGAGATCGACTCCGTGATGCAGACGATCTCGTTGCATGACCTGGTCAGCGTCGCGCGAACCGACTGCCGCGTTTTCGATGTGGTGGGTCCTTCCATCAGTGGCGAGAACCTGGTGCTCAAGGCGGCCCGCGAGCTGGAAGGCCACGCCGGCCGCGCGCTCCCCTTCACGATTCGCCTCTTCAAACGGATCCCGATGGGTGCCGGGCTGGGTGGCGGCAGCTCCGACGCGGCGGCCTTTCTGCGCGCGGCAGTCGCGCTTTACGCACTCAAGATTCCCGACGAGGCGCTCGTCGAGCTGGCGACGGCGGTGGGGCAGGACGTTCCCTTCTTTCTCAATGGTGGAACGGCGAGAGCAACCGGGCTGGGTTCGACGGTCGCGCCGCTTCCCGACTTTCCCAAGAGCTGGCGATTTCTCGTTATCTGTCCGCCGATCGAGGTGGCGACGCGCGCCGTGTACGAGGCGGTTGATGGCGCGGCCTCCACGGCGCGGCGGACACCCGCCCTCGCCGCGCGGCTGGAATCACAGCAGGGCGTGGACGCAGCGGGCTTCGGAAACGACCTGGAGGCGACCGCACGCCGTCTTTTTCCGGCGCTGAGCGAGGCGGTTGCCCCCTTGAGCGCGGAGCTGCCCGGCCTTCAGATGTCGGGCAGCGGCGCTGCTTTCTATGCGGCTTTTCCCGGCGAGGGCGAGGCGCGCCGGGCGCTCGGCTCGCTGCAGGCTGACGATGTCACGGCCTGGCTCTGCCGGCCGGTGCCCGCCTGGCGCTGATGGAGCGGGGACTCGGGCCGCGCGGCCGGGCTGCGCTCTGGGCGGGGAAGGCGACCGCCACGCTCAGCCGCGGATTGCGCCGCGGGGGCGGGACGACGCTACCCGGCGACGTGGCACGCTTGATCGATCGCCGGATCCTGACCAGCCTGGTGCGCGGCCTGCCCCAGGGCAGTATCGTGGTCACTGGAACCAACGGCAAGACCACCACGGCGGCGCTGCTGCGGCACATACTCCAAGCGAGTGGCCAGCGGCCGGTGGCCAACCAGGCGGGCGCCAACCTGATCTACGGGGTCACGGCCGCCGTGATCAACGACACCGGTTGGGATGCTCAGAGTCCGGCCACGGTCGGCCTCTTCGAGATCGACGAGGCGAGCCTGCCGCGGTTGGTCGACGAGACTTCACCCCGCACTATCGTGGTCACCAACCTGTTCCGCGACCAGCTCGATCGTTACGGCGAGCTGGAGACCACCGCGGGTCACATCCGCCGGGCGCTCACCCAGGGGCCGGAGGGCATGACTGCTGTCCTCAACGGCGACGACCCGATGGTCGCCGCCCTCGGAGACGGCCTCCCGCGTGTCGTCTATGCCGGCCTCGAGGACGCCGCCCTTTTGCGCCCGGAGCTGAGTCATGGCGCCGACGCGAAGTTCTGCCCGCGCTGCGGCAGTGCCTTCATCTTCGAGGGTGTCTACTTCGGGCACGTCGGCCGCTACCGCTGCCCGACGGGCGATTTCACACGTCCCGCGCCCGACGTGCGGGCGACATCGGTTCGCATCAGCGGCATGGAGCACACCCAGCTGGAGGTGACTGACGGCTCGGAAAAAGTCTCCGTCGATGTGCCTCTCTCGGGTCTCTACAACGCCTACAACGTGGTGCTGGCAATGGCGGGCGCCCGGGCAATGGGCATCTCACTCGCACGCAGCAGTGCCGCGCTGAGCAGCTTCACCCCCGCCTTCGGCCGGATGGAGAAGACCGTCATCCACGGCCGGGATGCCATCCTCTTGCTGGCCAAGAACCCCACCGGCTTCAATGAAGTCCTGCGGACGTCGATCGAATTCGGTAGGGCGAGATCTTTTCTGATCGCGCTCAACGACCGGATCGCGGACGGGCAGGACGTTTCCTGGATCTGGGATGTCGACTTCGAGCAGCTGAAGGCCGTCGCGCGCCACATCGTCGTCAGCGGCGACCGGGCCCTCGACCTGCGCGTCCGGCTGAAGTACGCGGAGGTTCCCGCCCAGAATATAGAGGTCATAAGCGGCTGGGCGGAGGCGCTCAATCGGGCTGCGACGGCAACGCCGCTCGGGGAAACCCTATTCGTGCTACCAACCTACACGGCGATGCTCGAGCTACGGGCTGTGCTCACTCACGGCGGGACGCTCCGACCCTACTGGCAGGCGCCTGGCGCCGAAGCGCAGCCAGAGCGCCCCGACAGTCCCCATCAGCAAGGAAACGACGATGCCGCCGACGTGGGAGACCACGGCGACCGCGGTAAGGATGGAGGCGGGGCCGGCACCGAACGCTCCTAGTACAAGGAGGAAAAGACCTTCGTAAGTGCCAACCGAGCCGGGCGTGATGCTGACCGCCTGGGTGATGACGAAGAGTGTTAACGCGAGGAAGAGGGTCACCGGCGCAAGGGCTGAGGTGATGGAACGCACGTAGGCGGCGAGACCGAGTATCGGGACGATCCAAACGACGAGACTCAACAACCCGGTAAGTGCGAAACGACCTGGTGAGCGGAGCAGGCTAAAGCCTCTCAGCACGGATTCGGCCAGGCCGACGGCGGGAATCCGGAGGCGACGGGGTAATACACCGGTCACCCGGCCGGCCAGTCGCAGGCTCGCCGAGGGATGACTCACCATGAGGTAAGCCGCCACTCCGAAGGCCAGTGATACGGTGGAGAGGACTACCAGGCCACTCCAGACACCGGCGCCATTGGCGGCGCCCCCGGAGACCAGGGCGGTGGCGATCGCCAGGACCAGCAGGGCCAGGACATCGAGCACGCGTTCCAGGACGACGGTGGCGCCTGCCTCGCCGACTCCGATGCCGGAGCGCGGCGCGATCAGGGCAATGCGAAGGATTTCTCCTAACTTGAATGGAGACACCGAGTTGAGCGCGAAGCCGACCGCGGTGACCGCCGTGGCGTCGGCAACGCTGGTCGCCGGCGCCGAGGCGGCGAGGATCAACTGCCAGCGCCAACCGCGGATCAGGATGAAGCCGACCGACGAAGCCATCCCGGCGAACACCAGCCAGGGCGAGGCGCGCCCGACTGCCGCCGCGACCTGGTCTGGGTGGACGGTGCGAAGGAGCCCGTAGAGGATGAGCAGCCCGAGGACGAGCAGGGCCGCACTCTGCCAGAGCCGCCTGCGGGTCATGGTTGCCCGCTGCGGGCAAGTCGAAGAATGGTCAGCATGGCGCGAAAAATCTCCTGCCTGGAAATCTTCGATTCACCGCGGACACGATCGGTGAAAGTGATAGGGACCTCCTCGATGGTCAGGCCCGCCCGTTCGCAGCGGGTAAGCAACTCGATCAGTGCGGAGTATCCCGAGGATCGGAGTGGGCGGGTCACGATGAATTGCAGCGAGCGGAGCCCGTAGCAGCGAAAACCCCCGGTGCAGTCGTGCGTGCGGAGCCGCAGGACCTGCCGGGCGATGAAGTTGGCGGTGGCACTGAGAGTCCGGCGTCCCAGGCCCCAGCCCTTGATGCCGCCTCCGGGTACATAACGCGATCCGATGGCAAGGTGCGCGCCATCGTGCACGGCCTTGAACAGGGCGGGGAGTCGGTCCGGGGGATGCGACAGGTCCGAGTCCATCGTGGTAACGGAGGCGTAGTCGTGCTGAAGCCCGTAGGCGAAACCCGCCATGTAGGCGGTGCCGAGACCGAGCTTGCCCGGCCGGGCCATCAGGGTCAGGCGAGGGTCCTTCAGCATCCGTTCGCGGACCAGCTCGCCGGTACCATCCGGTGATCCGTCGTCGACCACGAGGATGTCAGCGTCCGCCATCGACGCGTGCACCTGCTCGATCAGTTGCAGAACGTTGGCGGCCTCGTTGTAGGTAGGGATACATACGAGCAGGCGGCTCACCCGCCGTACCATAACCAATGTGCCGAATCGGTTGCTGCGAATCGCGCACCTTTACGCCGAGGAGATGAATATCTATGGCGATAGGGGCAACATGCTCACGCTGCTTCGGCGCGCCCAGTGGCGGGGGATCGACGCCACGGTCGAGACTGTCGGCCGGGGACCGGTAGCCAGCCTCGATACGTTCGATCTCATTTTCTGGGGTGGCGGCCAGGATCGTGACCAGGAACTCGTCTTCAACGACGCCGCCGAGTTCAAAACCGAGCCGGTCAGGCAGGCGGTACGCGCTGGAGCGGTCGTGCTGGCGGTGTGCGGTGGCTACCAGTTGCTCGGCCGCTCCTACGTGACTGCCTCGGGTAAGACACTTCCCGGGCTGAACCTGGTCGATTTGCACACCGTGCCCGGCAGGCGGCGGAACATCGGCAACATCGTCATCGACGTGACCCCGCTGGGGCTCGAGCCACCGACGCTGGTCGGGTTCGAGAACCACAGTGGGAAGACCTACCTGGGCCCGGGATTGCAGCCGCTGGGCCGCGTCCTGCGTGGCGCCGGCAACAACGGAGAGGATGGCGGCGAGGGAGTCGTGTCCGGAAACGTGTTCGGAACCTACTTACACGGCTCGCTGCTGCCAAAGAACCCTCACCTGGCTGATCTTTTGATCGCTCGCGCTTTGAGCCGGCAGTCGCCATTCACGCTGGGCCCGCTTGCTGCCGAGGAGGAGTTGGAAGCCCACCGCGCGATCAGGGACCGGCTGCTCGGTCAGTCAGCCAGGGCACGCTCGTAGACGTCCACCGTCAATTCGGCGGCGCGCCGCCAGCTGAAGCGTTCCGCCTGCTCCACCCCCAAACGCGACCAACGGTCACCCGGTTGCCGGCCCAGGGCCTCCAGCATTCCGCGGGCGAACGCGGCGGCATCCCCCGGGTCGCAAAAGATCGCTACGCCGTCGGCGATCTCCCTCAGCACCGGGATGTCGCTGCACACGATCGGTACGCCGCAAGCCATGGCCTCGAGAACCGGCAGTCCAAAGCCCTCCCCATGCGAAGCCAGTACAACCGCGGCAGCAGCGCGGTACAACTCCGGAACCGCATCATCGGCGACCCTGCCTGGCAGTACCACCGACCCGGGCGGCAGCTCTGCTACTGCTGCGGGTATCTCGGGGTGACGCGGATCGCCGCCCGCCAGCACCAACCGGCAGTCGGGCCGGCCGGCGCGCAGTTGAGCGAAGGCCTCGATCAGTAGCGGAACGTTCTTATATGTTTTCCACTGGCCCAGGTAGAGGATGTAGGGAGGGGTGATCCGGTAATAGCCCAGCCAGGATGCCTCCGCGCTGGGGTTGCGGCCGGCGCCGAAGCGTTGGTCGGCGGCCTCGGCAATCGGGCGGATGCGACCGGCCGCTGCCGGAAAATGAGCCGCGACGTCGGCGGCGGTGGCCTTCGAGGGGGTGATGATCGTCCGGGCGCGTCGTACTGCATTGGCGATCAGCAAGTGGTTGGCTGCTCGCGGAATTGGGCCGGAATGGATTTCGGGGAACCGGTAGGAAAAGAGGTCATGGATGGTCGTGACAAAGCGGCCGGAAAAAGCAAGTGGCAGATTGTAGTGCGGAAAATGGACCAGGCCGAGGCGGGCCCGGGCCAGCTTCCAGGGTAGGGTCAGCTGTTCTGCCAGGCGGTAGGGCCGCGCGTCGGAGATGATCAAATCACCGCGGCCGCCCATGAGCGCTCGAACGATCGCCACGTCCTGGTGACGGGCAACCACCACGAGCCGGTCGGAAAGGAGTTCCGCGAGTTCGGGAAGGAGTCCGCTGATGTAGCGGCCGATGCCCAGGGCGCCGAGCAGTCGGGCATCGAATCCGATCCTCAAGGTACGGATTGTAAGGACAGGTAACATACGAACATCCCGAGGTGACGTAATCAGCTCAGTGCGCGCGCCGGTGCAGGCGGCCGCCGTTGACCGGCCATCCGCCGAACCCAGCCCCTATCCTTTGAGCCTCTGCGGCGTCACGATCACGTGCGCGCTGCTTCCAGCGTATACGGTCCGCTGGCACTACGGGCCGCTGCCGACCACCCTGCTGGAGACCAGCATCCTGCTGACCCTGCTGCTGTTCGCGGTCGAGTCCTGGCGCTGCCGTGTGAGACCGGAGTTACGAACGCCCTTCACGCTTCCGGCGGCCCTCTTTCTCGTCGCGGGTGCCATCTCGGTGGTCGTCGCCCCAGACCGCCGCGCCGCGCTCGGCCTCTACCGTGCGTACCTGGTCGAGCCCGTAGCCTTCTTCTTCGTGGCCGGTTTTGTGGTCAGAAGCTGGCGCCATGCGCGAGTCGTCCTCGCTGCCCTGGGCTTTGCCGGCATCGTCGTCTGTGTTCCAAACGAATTCGTGGTGCTGCAGGCGATCCGGCACCACACGCTGAACGTCGCCGTGGCGCCCCCGGTCGTCATCTACCAGACCGCCAACGCTCTCGCACTTTTCGTCGTGCCTCTCATCGCTGTGGGAGCCGCGCTCCTCCTCTACTCGGCCGATCGTACGGCGCGGATCGGGTCGGCGCTATTCATGGTGATTGCCATCCCGGCCACCCTGCTCAGTTTTTCGCGAGGTGGCTACCTTGCCCTGCTTGCAATCGCCGTCCTGCTGGCGCTGAGCCATCCCCGCCGGACCTGGCTGGCGGTCGGGACGGTGCTCCTGGCGCTCGCCGCCTCGAGGGTGCCACCGGTGGCGAACCGCATCAGTCACGAACTGAACCTGGCAGACCCGAACAACTCTTTCGTTGAACGAACCCGGCTCTGGGGAGCCACGCTTCGGATGCTCCGTGACCACCCCATCCTCGGTGGTGGACTGTCGGGCTTCAAGCGCTCTGTGGCTCCCTACCGAAACGGGATCTACACCGAGGACCTGATCTATCCCCACAACATCGTGCTGAATTTCTGGACCGAGACGGGGCTGCTCGGACTGGCGGCGTTCGGCTGGCTCTTCTTCCAGGCGGTTCGGACCGCCTGGATCGGGTGGCGAAAAGGAATCCAGTCATGGCGGCCCATCCAGCTCGGCGTCCTGCTCGCCATGGTCGGTGTCCTGATCCACGGGCTGGTTGACGTTCCATACCTGAAGAATGACTTGAGTGTCGAGTTCTGGACGCTGCTTGCCTTGAGCTGGGCCGGCCGGCGGCTGTCGACTTCCTCCGCGTGATGAGAAAGCGAAACGCATGGCTGCCGTGGATTCGGGTCAGCATCGATGCTGTCTCGGTATTCGCGGGAGTGCTCCTCGCTTACAACTACCGGTTCAGGCTGGACCGCATTCCGATTCCCGGCGCCGAAACGCCGGCCTTCGGTCCCTACCTCGCCGCGGCTCCGGTGGTGGTGCTGGTATTTCTCCTCACGTTCGCTTTCAACGGCGTCTACAGAATCAGGCGGGGTCGGCCCTTGCTGGACGAGACCTTTGCCGTGCTCGGGGCGAGCGTACTTGCGGGACTGGTCAGCCTGGCGCTGATGTCTCTCTACCGCGGTTTTTCCTATGCCCGCCTGGTCCTGCTTTACAGCGTCGTTGCGGCGATCGTTCTGATGATCGTGGGCCGCGTGATACTCCGCCAGGTTTTGATCCGCCAGCAGCGGCAGGGGGTCGGGACTGAGAGGGTTCTGGTCGTTGGCACCGGGGCCGGAAGCGACCTGCTGATTCACAGGATGATGATGTTTCCCCAGTACGGCTACACGGTTTGTGGCGTACTCGACGATCGCCTCGAGCCGGGAAGCAGCTTCGCGGGGACCACCGTCGTGGGGCGGATTCCGGAGCTGGCCACCCAGGTAGCCGAACAGCGGATCGACCAGGTCTTCCTGGCGATACCGGGGGCAACCCATGCCCAACTCCTCCACCTGATCAAGACCTGCGAGGACCTGAACGTGGACTTTCGCATGCTTCCCGATCTCTTCGAGGTGATCACCACCCGGATCGCCGCCGATGTAGTCGACGGAATTCCGCTGGTGGGGATCCGGAGGAGCCAGGTAGAGGGCGTCGGGCTGATTGCCAAGCGTGCCTTTGACGTGGCGGTTGGTGGCCTACTGCTGATTGTGCTGAGCCCACTCTGGGCTCTCCTGGCGCTATTGATCCGCCTTGGTTCAGCGGGGCCGATCCTCTACCGGCAGGAGCGCGTCGGGCTGGGTGGCCGGCTTTTCACGCTATTCAAATTCCGCTCCATGGTTCGGGACGCCGAGGAGGACACCGGACCGGTATTTGCAACCGCTGACGACGCGCGCCGGACCGCAATTGGAAGCTGGATGCGGCGCTACAGCCTGGATGAGATCCCGCAGCTGATCAACATCCTTCGGGGGGAAATGAGCCTCGTCGGCCCGCGCCCGGAGCGTCCCTTCTTCGTCGAGCGCTTCGGGGCGGAGATCCCCCGCTATTTGGAAAGGCACCAGGTCCGCCCCGGTGTCACCGGCTGGGCGCAATTGAACGATCTGCGAGGTGACACTTCAATCGGCGATCGGACCATCTACGACCTTTACTACATCGAGAACTGGTCCCTGGTGTTCGACATCAAGATCCTCATCCTCACCGTGGCCAGGATCTTTTCTCATCGCCACGCCTACTGAGTGAACCGGCTATGAGCTCACCCGATCTGTCAGTCGTCGTCGTCAACTACAACACGAAGGACTGTTTGCTCGACTGTTTGCGGAGCGTCTTCGCGGCTATTGACGGGACATCGATAGAGGTCTTCGTGGTAGACAACGCGTCGACGGACGGCAGTGTAGCCGCCGTTCGGCAAGAGTTTCCAGTAGTGCACCTGCTGGTCAACGAGAACAACGTAGGCTTTGCCCGGGCGAACAACCGGGCGCTTCGGCAAGCCCAGGGAACGGATGTGCTGTTGCTCAATCCCGACACCATTGTCAAACCGGGAGCTGTGGCCACGTTGCAGGCGGCGCTGCGCGATCTGCCCGGCGCCGTCGCGGTCGGGCCAAAGGTGGTCCGGCCCGACGGTCGACTCGATCTGGCCTGCCGCAGGTCATTCCCTCGCCCGAGCGTCGCGCTGGCCCGTCTGAGCGGCCTCAGTCGAGTCTTCAAAGGAAGTCGATGGGCGGGCCGGTACAACCGTACCTACGAAGACCCGGACCAGATGGGGGAGATAGACGCTGGAACAGCTGCCGCCATGTGCTTTCGACGCTCCGCCCTCGAGGAGGTGCAGTTCTTTGACGAGGCCTTCTTCATGTACGGGGAGGACCTGGACCTGTGTTTTCGGCTCAAGGCCAGGGGCGGCCGCGTCTACTACGTGCCGGCGGCGGTGGTGGTCCACTTCAAGGGTGCGAGTAGTCGACAACAACCGCGAGCCATGCTCCGCGAGTTTCACCGCGCGATGTGGCTCTTCTACCGAAAGCACTACGCGTCCGGCTGGCGCGGAACGCTTTCGCCACTGGTCTGGTCCGGCATCCAGCTTCGTTATGGCTTTGTGCTGGGGCTGAATGCGCTTCGCGGACGCCAGGTCGTGAGTCCCTAGTCCTTGTCCCGCCTTAGAATCGCCCCTAGATGAAAGCCAAGGAGCTGATTCCACGGCTGGTTCGGCGCGGAGCTCCAGCCGTTGTCCTGGCGCCTGCCGGCGTCGATGGTGCCTCCCCGCAGGAACCGAGCCCGCTTCAGCGCCAGTACAACCTGGTTCGCGAGCTGGCTGTAACACAGTTCAGGCTGAAGTACACCGGGTCAGTGCTCGGCTACATCTGGTCCCTGGCCAAGCCGCTGATGATTTTCGCGATCATGTATGCGGTCTTTTCGCGACTGCTTCGAGTCGGGGCCGGCTCGCCTAACTTTGCGCTCCAGCTACTGGTGGCGGTCGTGATGTGGCAGTTTTTCTCCGAGACTACCGCCGTCGGTCTGCAGTCGATCGTCTCCAATGCCAACGTCATACGGAAAGCCTATTTTCCGAGGGCCATCCTTGTAATCGCCGCCACGATGACTGCATTCATGACATTTCTCATCAATTTCGCACTGATCGTGATCGTCTTTGTCCCGCTCGGCCGGCTGGAAGTTGGCTGGCAGAGCCTCTGGCTCTTGCCTCTGATCATCGAGCTTTACATCGTCGCCCTCGGTCTCTCGCTGCTCTTATCGACGCTTTATGTATTTTTTCGGGACGTCGGTTATATCTGGGAGATCGGCACGCAGATACTCTTCTACGGTTCTGCCGTCGTCTACCCGCTTGGATTCGTCCCCTCAAAGATCCAGCGCATCATCGTGCTCAACCCGGTGGCTCAAATCATCGAGGACGTCCGGCATGTGATCGTAACCCGGCAGGTGCCGTGGTCGGGTGCTGTGCTCGGCGTTTTCTGGTTCGCGCCGATGCTGGTGGCCCTGGCCGCCGCCCTGCTGGGCCTGTGGGCGTTCATGCGCTGGTCGCCACAGTTCGCGGAAAACCTGTGACCGTTGCCATCAGCCTGTCCGGACTCTCGAAGAGATTTCGAATTCCCCTCGACCGCAGTACAAGTCTGAAGTATCGCGTTGCGCACCCGCGGAGCTCGAGCCGTTACCGTGACCTGCTGGCGCTGAAGGACGTGAGCTTCGAGGTTCCCGATGGACAGTTCCTTGGCATCATCGGTCACAATGGCTCCGGAAAGAGCACGCTGCTCAAGATTCTCGCTCGAATCTATGCACCGAGTGCCGGCTCGGTTTCGATCCAGGGCCACGTGTCGCCCTTTCTCGAACTCGGAGTCGGATTTCATTCCGAGCTGTCGGCTCGTGAAAACGTCTACTTGAATGGGGCGGTCCTCGGCCTCACCCGGCGGGAGTTACGGACCCGCCTCGACGACATCATCGGTTTCGCCGAACTGGATAGTTTCGTAGACCAGAAGCTGAAGAACTTTTCGTCCGGGATGCAGGTCCGCCTGGCATTCTCCATTGCGATCCAGGTCAACGCCTCCATCCTGTTGATGGACGAGGTTCTAGCCGTCGGTGATGCCAGCTTCCAGGAAAAGTGCTTCGAGGTTTTCGCGCGGTACAAGCGGGAAGGACGGACCGTAATTCTCGTTACGCACGATCTCGGGGCCGTCGACCGATACTGCGACCGCGCCATTCTCTTTGACCGCGGCGAGCTGGTCAAGGATGGCGCCTCCGGGGAGGTGACCGGCTACTACCGGCAGACGGTCGGCCATCGATCAGACGTTGATGGCCGTGAGAGGACCGCGGTCAATCGCTGGGGATCCGGGGAGGCGGAGATCACCGACGTTCTGTATTTGAACGACGCCGGCGTTGCGCAAACTATGTTCTCCAGCGGCAGCCCGATGACCGTTCAGATTCACTACCGGGTCCACGGCGAGCTACAGAGGATGGTGTGCGGGCTCGCCTTCCATCGCTCTGATGGGCTGAATCTCGCGGGACCGAATACCCTGTCCGGCCGAACTCCAATCACCCCTCCCGGGATAGGATCTACGGGCACAGTTTCCTATCGCATCGAATCCCTCCCTCTCCTCACCGGGGGATACACGCTGACCGTGAACCTCTACCCGCAGTTTGGTGAGGAATCCTACGACTACGTTGAGCAGGGTTTCCCCTTCAGGGTCACCGACGATATCGGCCGCCCCGGGCTGGTCGACCTGGGCGGTAGGTGGTCAGCCTCCCAGGCTTCGAACTAGGGCCGACTCGACCGCCGCCCCCGCGGCGTCCCAGGTGCAGGTGAGAGCGTGCTCGCGAGCGCGCGAGCCCAGCGCCCGGGCCTCCTCGGGATGTTCGATCAGGTCGGCCATCGTGCGCGCCAGCGCCGGCGGCGACGGCATCGCGAGGCGGGCGGACACGCCGTCCTCGAGCGTGCCTTTGAGACTGGGTAGGGCAAGGTCGACAACTGGAACGCCACAGAGCCCCGCCTCAAGCGGCAGGAGCGACGGATTCGTGGAAGAAAGCACGAGGACGATGTCGGCCGAGCTATAGAGCCGGCGCAGCGGCCCGGGCGCCAGGATGCCGTGTCGAACGATGCTGAAGTCGGCCGGCCAATTCGGTATCGGCCAGCCAGCCATGGAGACCAGGAGCCTGCCCTTTCCCAGTCGCTCGTTCAACAGCCGCAGGGCTTCCACGCCGAGTTCAAAGCACCTGCGGGGCGTTACCGGCCGGGCGTAGAAGACGACGTGAGCCTCGCTTCCTTGACGAGGCCCCGGATCAGGGTAGTAAGTCTCAGGATCAGCCGCGAATGGGAAGGGGGAGGCGCTCGCACCCATTCCCCTCAGGCGCTCCGCCAACCAGGGACCGGCCGTGATGTGGTGGAAGCCGAGCCGGTAGCTGTTTTCGGCGAAGATGCTATCCGATCCGCGCGCATGGAAATCGGGTTCCCAATCCTGGACGACATAGGCGCGGGCGGCGCAGGCCGTATCCCGCACCGCGACGTACGCCGACTGCCAGGTGGTCGCGAGAACGATGTCGACGTCGCCATGGGTATCGGTGTCCCAGGCGACGGAGACATCGGCGAAGAAGTCGGATTTTATGAACGCAGCCATCTGCTCCCTGGTACGGGTGGACCTGGCGCCCTCAAGGATGGCAACCTCGCTACGGTGGCCCCGCTTGCTCAATTGATCGATGATGCGAAAGAGGTTGAGGTGGCCGCCGGAGCCCCGACCGGGCTCGGGCATGTACCAGCGCAGGGACAGGTTGGTTCGCGAGCCCGCCCGCCTTGCGGGTCCTGGCAGGGATGCCGGATCAAAGGGATCGACTTCGGAAATCGGCTTCAGGTAATCGAAGGGATAGGACCTGCGGAATGCGATGCGATCGGCGAGCTTATTGCTCGAGACGTGAATCAGGCGGGCGAACCCCTCATTCCTCCAGACCTTGAAAGCCTTCCGAACAATCATGGACGCTAGCGCCGGATCAGGCTCTGCTGCATGGAGAGGCGCGCGCGGAGCGGCCCGGGTATCCGCTCGTAGTTGGATCCGAGGTAGGCGCCGGAGCCCCTGGCCAGGTTGTTCTTGACCGCCCGGCCCTGCGCACGAACTCGGGACCAGCCGGGGGGGAAGACCTGGCGAAGATAGCGGACGTCATCCTTGCTGGAGCGGGCGACGTGCCCCAGGGCGCGAACGAGGCTGCGCATCTGTCCCGGGTTGTTCAGGTCGTGATAGACAACGAACTCGTCGTACCAGCGACGGAACCACTCCCGAGCGCGATATGAATGCGAGTGATAGACCTCCGCGTCCGGTACGTACGCCTTGGCGAATCCGGCGCGGAGAATAGTCTGCGCCCACCTCTGGTCCTCCGCCATGGCGGTCACGGGAAATGGATGCTTGACCCAGACCGACCGGCGCAGTGCGCTGTTGTTGTTCGAAAAGAAGTCGTACCAGCCCTGCCGGGCCTCGTAGTCGGCTTCCGAGGTGATGCGCACGATACTGACCGCGGTCCCGAAGTTGGCGAAATGCCGGTCCAGGTTGCGGGCATCGATCGGGTCGCAGCCCGGAGACGGAAGGTGCCGTCCGAAACAACCGGCCACGGTTGAGTCGGTGTCGAACGGGGCGGTAAGAGACGAGAGCCAGTGCGTGGAGGCTGGCTGAGCGTCATGGGTCAGAAAGGCGATGAACTCTCCGCTGGTCTTCGACACTCCCAGGTTGCGCGTGCCGCCGTGGTTGAACTCTGAAGGTGGAATCTGCAGCAGGCGAACCGGATACTCCGCTACCGCATCGAGCGTTCCGTCCTTACTACCTGAATCGATGACCAGGGTTTCAAAGCCTGCCGGGTACTGTTGCTCGACCACCGCCTGGAGCACCGGACGGATGGTCTTGATGGCGTTCTTGGTGGGGATGACGATCGAGCAGCGAGGATCGGTCACAAAGGCCGCTAGGGACAGATGGGGACCGCGCAGTAGGAAAACGACACACCGAGAGTATACGAATTAGG
>Ga0207416_1001072_pt1 | contig 39352 bp, 36 predicted proteins | sample PaiPotPPM11metaG_FD_184107 | JGI IMG/M metagenome (GOLD analysis project Ga0207416, IMG submission 184107) | Iron sulfur acid spring bacterial and archeal communities from Banff, Canada, to study Microbial Dark Matter (Phase II) - Paint Pots PPM... ...
TTTGATCCAGTGTTTTCCGGACATGCCAAATGGTGGGCGACTTCGCCACTCTCGACGGAGCGCGGGCGTCTCGCCCGCCCCGGTCGCTTGCCTATCGAAACGCCTGGACTTAATTGCCAACTTCCATAAGTCGCGGGCTACCCCGGGCAAAGCCCGAGGCTGCGCTCTCCGCAGGCTGAAGCGGCGGATGCAGCCCGACCCCGGCCAAGGCTACTTCGTGACCACGATGGCCGTGCGGATCGACGGTTCCACCTCGTGCGGGATGCGGACGAACTGGCGGTCCGGGCCGTCCGGAGGGACCTCCAACGCGGTGTAGGGGTTCCGGACCAGCAGCAGCAGGAACTCAAGCGCGCCGGGCGCGGCCGGAGCGATGAGGCGCCCCGGCGCCACGCCCTGGCCATGGGCGGGGACCGTCCCGTACGCCACCCACTGATCGCGGCCGTCGAGGGGGACCTGCCTGAAGTCCAGGAACGCCAGTAGGGCGAAGGCGTAGGCGGCGTTGCCCTTGTTGCCCAGGTTGGCGAAGTAGGGCACGGTCTCGCCCGGATGCGCATCGGCGTGTCCCCAGACGCGCAGCGCTTGGGGCCGCTCCTCCTGGTCCACGAACACGCCGTCGTTCGGCAGCGGCGGCGCCCCGGTGGGTTGCTCGATGGGCGGATAGTCGATGCTGGGCGGCGGCCAGGTCGGCCAGGTCGGCCAGGTCGGTGCCGATGCGGTAGCGGTCGCCCAGGTCGTGAACATCCGGCTTTGCGAAGGCGAGCAGCAGGAAGTCGTGCCAGCCCAGCACCAGGGGAGGCGTGGCGAAAGGGACATCCCAGGTCTCATCCCGGCCCATGGCCATGGGATAGCAACTGCTGCTGACCGCCATATTGGCAGGGTACCTGGCGGTAGTCCAGGACGCAGGTCAGGAGGACGCGCTGCGGCGGCGCCTGGTTGGTCAACTGGAAGAACCCCTCGAATGGCGAATCGGACGCCACGCGGGCTGGTCGCCTACGCCATGCGCGCGGAGGCTGAACCGGACGAGATCGCGTCGCCCCCTGATCCAAGGTCGGGCTGAGGGCTCTGCGAGCAAGATGGCCGGCTTAGCTTGCCACGCGCGCTGCTTTGCCAGGGTTGCCACGTCGCGGCGCCCGCCGTGCGAGTTGGGATGCGCGCTGATAGGAAATGCCGAGGATCCGTCCGGCATCGCGTACGGTAAACCCCTCAACCAGCATGGCCGACACCAGGGCGGTGGCAGTCCGGGCCGCCTCCTCCTCGGCCGCCGCCGCGCGCTCCCGGAGCGAACGCAACTCCTCCACCTTGGTCACGAGCGGCTCGGGGACATCGGCGTCCACGGCAACATCGAAGGAATCAGGCGGTGATTGGAGCAAGAGGGCCAGCATGTCGCGCGCCATCGTCTCGACCTGATCCAGCCGCCGCGCCTGAGTGAAGGCCCCGGGTACTTCCCGGATATCCACGGCCCACCAGCGGCCACTGCGCACAGCGTGCGCCCGGTAGGTCGGGTGCTCGCTCATAGTCTCCACCAATCCTTCCCTAGCTCAGACTCCAGGTGCTTGCATATGCTCTCGGCCGTTCGTTCGTTGATCTCGCGGTGGCGCGGGATCGGCGCCTCCGTTATTCCACAGCGCCAGATCTCATGGCGGCTGCCTTCGCGGACCAGCACCCAGCGCTTGCCCCGCGCGTGTGCCGCTTATGTACTTTGCGGACGAGATCGCTTCGCTTCACAGTGTAAGTCTATAGCTTCTCGACTTACCAAGTCAAATGGTGCTAGACTTACCGCACGTCAGCGCCGTCGCTTGCTGACTCAGTGTGAGTCGTGCGGCCGATGGTCCGCCCTATCGCGGCTGAGGAGAGCGACCGGTGGTATCAGACGACAGCTGGGTGCGCGGTGTGCTCATCGACGCCTATGGCGCCAGGGATATCACGCCCCACGAGCTGGCCGGCGGACCGACCAAGCGGCTTTATCGGGTGGAGCGGACGGAGTGGCCGGCCTGGCTGGTGCGGAGCTCGCCGCCGGCTCAGGGCACCGTTCGCTGGCATGCCGACGCGGCCGTCCTTGTCTGGCTGGAATCGCACGCCTACCCCGCACCGCGTGTCGTGCGGACGCTGGCCGGCGCTCCCATGCTGGAAGGCAAGCACGGCAGCATTTTCGTCACGACCTTCGTGGACGGCGCTCCCCTCACCGAATCGCGTCAGAATCTATTCCTGCTTGGTCAGACAGTGGGCCGCCTGCACGCCTTGCCAACAGCCACGGCCGGGCTCGGCCAAGCATCGCTCCCGGCCGCGGGAATGCTGCCGCCGCCGGAGCTGGCCTTTGCTCGCTCCCAGCTTGCGACCGTGGTGAGTCAGGTTCCGGCGGAACAGCAGGAGCGCTTTGTCATGCTGGCGGCGGCGTGCAATCGTGACGACTGGCACGCCAACCTGCCGGTCACACTGATTCATAACGACTGCCATCCCGGAAACAGTGTCTCTACGCCGGATGGCAACGTCGTGCTGATCGATTGGGAGGGCGCCGGCCTCGGTCCGGCCATCCTCGACCTGGGCTTCCTGCTTGTCTCCTGCGCCATCCCCTTGCCAAGCGGCTGGGATCAGGACCCTCCGTCGCCAGCCTGGACTCTCCCGGCGCCGGACCTGGGCCGGCTCAGATCCGTGATCGACGGCTACCGCCGCGAGCGCCTGCCTTCGGCAACCGAGCTGGAACAATTGCCCGAAGCTATGCGCTTTCGCTCGCTGGTCGCCGCGGCCTGCTCGCTGGCTCAGCAGATCCGACGAGGGCTCCGGGAGGACCCGAGTCCGTGGTGGTGGGCGCGCTACATTGCCTCCGACGCTCTGGCGGAGCAGGCGCGTCAGGCTTTCCCGTAACCTGTGTGGACCGTGATGCCGTCGCCCGCCAGTCAAAGGGTATCTTGAGTGGCGGACGCGAGTAGCTCGAGTCTGCGATCGGCGGCAAGGAGCGGAGGTCACCGTGGCAAGCGTGGGACCGGCGCGGCGGCTAGAGTTCCATCCGGTAACGCCCGAGCGATTGCCTGAGCTGGAGCGCTTTTCCCGCCAGCACGGCAAGTTCCGCTACTGCTCTTGCATGCGCTGGCGAATGACCAGCGCCGAGTACCAGCGTTCGACCAAGGAATCGCGGGTAGCCGCTCTCGAAGGGCTGGTCCACCAGGGCACGCCGGTCGGCGTCCTGGCCTACATGGACGGAGAGCCGGTCGGCTGGTGCTCGATCGCGCCTCGGGAAACCTACGGCGCATTGGAACGATTCCGTGCCCTGCCACGCTTGGACGACGCTCCCGTGTGGGCGGTGGTGTGCTTCTTCGTCGATCGTCACCTCCGCCGTTCAGGAGTCACGCTTGGTCTTCTGAGCGCGGCGGTGGAATACGCCCGGTCGCAAGGCGCCGAGGTGATCGAGGGCTATCCGGTTGAGCCAGGTCCGCGGCTCTACACCTACATGGGTTCGCCTGCGACCTTCCGCGAGGCCGGCTTCGAGGATGCACTCCTTCTGGTCAAGTCAGGCTGGTCATGCGCTATGCGGCCGGCGTACCGTCCTCGCCCGGCCGGCAGTGATGCCGTCAGAGCTACCGTTATTGCCCCGAACGGACCGCCTCCCCATCCCCGCTATCATGGCCAAGGTGCCCGACGCCGCTCGCAAGGTCGTGGTCCGATGACTCGGCGGGACCGCCCACGGAGCCGTGAACGTCTTGCCACTATTACGAAGGAGCCGGCCATGCAGATGCCGGCGGGGCCGTACGGTCAGAGTTGCGGGATGCCGTTATCCATGGACGCGAATGGCGGCGGGAACAATGCCGACGGCAGCGTAAGTACCGAATACTGCGGCCATTGCTGGGCCGGCGGCAAGTTTGCCCAGCCCGACCTTACGCTGGCGACGATGCGGTCGCGGGTGGATGGGATGCTCCGGGAGAACAGCGTGCCCGACCCCATGCGCGAGCAGGCGCTGGCCGGGTTGGCGCAGCTCAAGCGGTGGCAGGGTTGATACGCGTCCGCGGCAGGGGATGCTATCCCATCGCTAGTCGCCGCGCCGGTGCTGGACGTATGGCTACCGGAATATGGTCGGCGTCTTGAAACCGCGCGAGGCCGCGGCGCCTCCTGGAGATCAGGCAGGCGCCGACAGGTCGATCCGGTAGACGAACACGTGTAACCAGGACTCGTCCTCCGGCAAATATGGTGCATAGGCGCCGAAGTTGATTATGACGTTGGCGGTGAAGTTCTGCGTCGCCGCGTCCGGTGGCAGTGTGCGGCGCAGGTAACGCACTACGGGATCATCTTCGCCCACGGCGTAGATTACCATCGATGAGATGCGCACGTTCGCCAGTTGGCGTAGAGTGGATAGAATCTGGTCATACGCTTGCGCGCTGCCCATCTCGTCGACGAGCGGCGACCAGATGACGAGTCGCCATTCACTTCTGCTCGTCGGATAGCACCAGTAAGCGGCGGTAATCGGCAAGCCTTCTTGGTCAAGTTTAGCGAGTAGCTGCGCGCCCCCTTGCAGATCCGGACCTACCAGTAACGACGTATCCATGGCAGCTCTCCATGCGCGGCGTCGGCGATCGCCGCGTACAATCCCGGGCGATGGCTTGGTCGGGAAAAGCATACCGGCTCTGCTCGCTCCAGTCTTTCACGATCACCCAATTCCTATCCAGGATAGCATCGGCACTGCTCGCAGCGTCCATTCCCGACTCGAGATCGGCCAAGCTGAGGAGACGCGCGAGATCGTGGCTGTACATCTCCCGGACCAGTTCAACCCGTGGTGGAAAATGGTACTGCTGACGCCGGCGGCAGATGCACGCCTTGAGCGCGCACGCGCCTGCGTAGCCGGCGAGGTAGTACGCGCCCCCCGTAGTGCCCGTTGGCGAGAAGGGTTTCCGCCTCTAGCAAACGGTCTGCGCTGAGTCGCTGAAAGTCCTCACGTGTAATCGGATCAAGGCTGCGCACGTCTCATCCCAACCTGCCGGTGAATGACCGCTTTTTGCCTGGCGAACGCGATGTCCACTTTTCGTAGGTGGTTCCCATCCCTAGATTCTGCGCGGGCAGGGCTCGTTCTCTACCTACGTTGCATGGTCGTCACGGAGCAAAGTATGAAAATTGGGCGCCGTGCAACGATGCGATCATGACGGGCGGGCTATGACATCTGACACGGGACTCTTGCAGCCGGTCGGTTGGGCCAACCAGCGGGGGCTGAGGCTCACATGGCGGGCGGCGCCGGCAGCTCCAGCGCCTGGGCGAACCAGCGGACTGTCGGCGGCAGCATGGTCAGAAAATAGGCGGTGAGGCGATTGGACAAGGTGGCCGCCTGGAGCCGGTCGACGAAGTAGCCGGCTTGACGAGCGAGCGCGCCGCGGATGGCGTGCGCCGGAATGGGTTGGGCGTAGGCGACATAACGTGCATGCGCTTGTGCCGCCGGCTCCCCGCCTTCCGCCTCGACGCCGAGCGCCCAGTAGACGCTCTCGCGCGTCACGGAGCACCAGAGGGGATTGGCCCAATCGATCAGCACCATATGGCTGTCACGCACGAAGAGGTTGTCCGAACGCACGTCCACGTGGATTATACCAATCCTGTCCGATCGTGCCGCAATTCCGCACGATATTCTCTCTGGGGAGTCCGACCATTTACGACACGATCCAGACGGTTTGGTATTACACCGTATGGCACGTTGGTGAAGCCCGCCTCCATGGCGGCGACGCCAACCCGGCAGGCTTCGTTGAGCCGCGCCCACGTCGCCGGAGTATCCCAGGCGGAAGGGAGGTTGCCGAGCTTGCGACCGCGCGCCGCGATTCGATCGAAGAAGGGCTCCATCAGCAGGCTGCCGTTCAAGCCGGGCGGTGGCGACGTTTGGTAGGTCACCGCATGCATCGCCGCTAGGTCGCACGCGACGAGGTCGACCGTCGCCCCGGTCCAGGAGGCAATTCGCGCCGCGTTGGAGAGGTCCTCCAGCAGCAGCGCCACCCATCCCGCTTCCTCGAAGTCGGCTAGAATCTCCGGCTGCCCGGCAGCGAGCATTGGCAGGACGCGATAGGCTCGGATTTCGGCGCGCAGGACCGTCGCCCAGTCGATCCGCCCTGATATCCAATCCATCTGCCCAGGCGCGTCCGTGCTCGCCGCGGCGGCCTTTAGCACAACGCGACGGCCATTGGCAAGGACGAGCCGGCAGAGGAGCTGCGGCGTATAGCCGCCGGACAAGGGCTCCGTGGAGATGACGGTGGTGGCAAGGCGGGAGCCTGCGCTCGCGGTCAGCCAGCCAGGCGGCGCGATGCGCTTATCCAGATCTCGGCTCCGTCCACACCTGTCGCCGGTATCCGCGATCGTAGCACTCTTGCCGAGAGAAGGCAGTCGTGGTCTGGTGTCAAGTCTCCAGACCACGACTGCGCTGACACCGGAGGCGCCGGCGCCTCCCGCACCGAACTCAACGGTAGCGTCCCGCCTGCATCTCGAACAACTCGGCGTAACGACCGGCCTGGGCAACCAGCTCCTCGTGGCGGCCGGAAGCCACGACATGTCCGTCCTCCAGCATCAGGATCCGGTCGGCCATGCGCACCGTGCTGAACCGGTGGCTGATCAGCAGCACTGTCCGGCCTTCGGCCAGCTCGCGGAAGCGCCGAAACAACTCGTGCTCCGCCTCCGCGTCCAGCGCAGCGGTCGGCTCGTCCAGGATCACCAACGCTGCGTCGCGGATCGCGGCCCGTGCCATCGCCACTTTCTGCCACTCGCCGCCGGAGAGGTCGATGCCACCCTCGAAGCGGCGAGTGAACTCGGTGTCGTAGCCGCGCGGGAGCCTCGCTGCCACGTGGTCCGCGCCCGACCAGCGCGCTGCCGTGACAACCTGGTCGGGTCCGGCATCGGCGTCCAACGCCCCTACCGCGATGTTGTCCCGGAGCGACAGGGCGAAGTGAGCGAAGTCCTGGTAGACCACAGCGATGCGGCGGCGGAGCGACGCCAGATCATAGGCGGCGAGCGGCAGTCCGTCGAGAAGGATGTCCCCGCCGTCCGGGTCGTACATCCGCGTGAGCAGCTTGACGATGGTGCTCTTGCCGGCGCCGTTGGCGCCGACCAGCGCTGTCACCGTACCGGCGGGGAGAGTGGTGGTCATGCGGTCGAGCACCGGCGTGGCGCTGCCGGGGTAGCGGAACGTCACGTCGCGCGGGGCGAGCCTCGTCCGCAGGCGCGATGGCAATCGAGGGACCGGCCCCGTCTACGAACCGGAAGAAGCTGCCCAGGTGCAGCAAGATGCCGCTCAAGACCCCGTATTGCATGGCCATGGTGAACAGCCGGCTCTCCGTCTGGGCCACTGCTGCCAGGTACAGCGCGACGTCACCCAAGGTCAGCCGGCCGGCCCCGGCCTGAACGGCGACGTACCAGAATCCGCCGGCCAGGGCGAGCGCCTGCAAGCCGGTGGAGAGCGCAGAGAGCCGCAGCTCAGCCCGGCGTGACCGGTCGCTCTCGAACAGCACCTGCCGCAGCCGGTCGCGGTAGCGCGCCAGGAAGAAGCCGCCCTGGCCGAAGATACGCAGCTCCTTGGCGGCCGCCGGATCAGTCATGACGCGCAGCGCGTACTCCATCTCGCGGGCGGGACGCGAGCGGCCGGTGAGCGACTCGTACTTGAGGCGATTCACGCGGCGCTGGCTCAGTACGTGCAAGCTGGTGGCTGCGACCAGCGCGAGGGGAATGACGGGCGTGAGTCGGGCTACCAGGAGCATCAGGCCCGCGAGCGCGACCAATGAGCCGAGCAGGCCCGGCAGCACCGGCACGAGGCGGGGAGCCCTTCCTGCGCCGTCCTGCACGTGCAGCAGCTCGTCGCCATAGGTGGGAGACTCGATCCGGCGAAGATCGGGGATGCGTGTGCCGGCTTGCATGAGCCGCCCATCCGCCTCCGCCCATGCGCGATCCTCCAGCCAGGCCATCAGCGTGTCCTGCACCGGCTGGAGCGCGGCGGGTACCAAGAATGCCAGTCCGTAGAGCATGGTGTAGCGCAGCGCCAGCGCCCCGGCGTGCGCTACCAACCCATTGACCACCTGCCGTGTTAGCCAGACCTGCAGTACCGGCAGCAGGTTCAACACCAGCGCCAGCGCCAGGTAGGCGACCGCCACGGCGGGCGCCGCGGCGATGACCATGGCCAGCGCGCGACTGAGGTCGCGGGACCTCTCCCCCCGCCCCTCCCCTACGAAGGGAGGGGAGCTTCGAGGGACAGATCTGGCCCAGCGTCGGAACCTGCTCATGACACTGGATTTGATTAGCCAAGGGACAAGCCGCGGTGGTCGTCTCCTCATGCTGTCACCTCGCGCGTCCCGTTATCGAGATACTGGGCGGCCTGCAGGCGATATAGGCGGGCGTACTCGCCGTCGAGGCGCAGCAACTCCTCATGACTACCCTCCTCCTGGATACGGCCATCGGCGAGGTAAAGGATGCGGTCGGCCATGCGCACGGTGGAGAAGCGGTGGCTGATCAGCACGGTCATGCGGGTTCCTGTGCCAACGTGCGACTCGGCCCGTCCGCTCGTGGCTGATGGCTGATAGCTGATGGCTGATAGCTCGTGGAAGCGGGTGTAGATGTCGTATTCCGTTTGTACGTCCAGCGCCGCGGTTGGCTCGTCCAGCACGAGCAACTGGCAGTCGCGGACGAAGGCACGGGCCAGGGCGAGCTTCTGCCATTCCCCGCCCGAGAGCTCGCGTCCGCCGAACTCGCGTCCCAATTGCGTAGCCAATCCTTCCGACAAGCCCTCGATCAGCGGAATGGCGCCGGCGCGCCGCGCGGCGTCGAGCAGTCGGGGCAGGTCGTGCATGGCGTCGAGCTGCCCCATAGCGATGTTTTCAGCGGCGGTGAGCTCGTAGCGTACGAAATCCTGGAAGACCGCGCCCATCTCGCGGCGCAGGCCGGCCGGGTCGTACTCCCGCAGGTCGATGCCGTCCAGCAGGATGCGGCCGGCGGTCGGGTCGTAGAGGTGTAGCAGCAGCTTCACCAGCGTCGTCTTGCCGGCGCCGTTGTGGCCGACCAGCGCCAGCGATTGGCCCGGCCCCAGGCGGAAGGAGATGTCCCGGAGGATTGGTCGGTCGCTGCCCGGATAGGCGAAGGCCACGTGATCGAAGATCAGGCCGTCACGGATCGGACGCGGCGCCGGCAGCGGTTGCGCGACGATCGGCAGGTCCGCCGGGGCGTCGAGGATGCGGCGGAGGCTGGGCAGGAAGGCCATTACCATGGGGAGGAAGGCGAGGTCGAAGCCGACGGTGAGCAAGTTCGCTTGCAGCATGGTGGCCGCGCCGCCGTAGAGCGCCACGTCGCCCACGCTGCTTCGCCCCTGCGTCACCAGCCAGACGACGTAGAAGTAGACGGCGCCGGCCGCGGCGGCCGCAAGCGCGCTGGTGAGCGCCACCTCGGTCATCAGCCGGCGGCGCAGTTGGTCCAGGCCGGCCATGGTGCGCCGGAAGATAGCGGCGTAGCGCTGCTGGAAGAACGGCCCGAGCATGTACAACCGCACGTCCTTGGCCGGCTCGGGCGTGAGCAGGGTGTCGGTCTGGTAGGTGAGCTTGCGTGCGTCGGTGGTCTGGCCGTAGAGGTGGCTGCGCATGCGGTGGCCGTACTCCCACCGTCGCGCCATCTGCGGTAGGGTTACCAGGACGAGCAGGGCAGGAAGGAGCGGGTGCAGCTTGGCCAGCAACAGCGCCAGCCCTACTGCCACGACGCATGCCAGCACGCCGCCGGCGCCGTAGGTGAGCACTTCCAGTCCTCCCTGCTGCACGCGGCGGCGCGTGTGTGCGATGTCGTCGGCGAGATCCGGGTCCTCGAAGTGGGCGAGGCCCTGCCAGCGGTCGACCGCCAGCATGAGCTGCATGGTCACGGCGCCGCTCAGCCGGTCACCAACCGCGCTCTGCAAGACGGCGGAAATCGGCTGGAGGAGTTGCCCGAGGGCGAGCGTCGCCGCGGCCAGGACAATCCAGGCGCCCAGCGGCCAGCGCCCGGCCAGCGCGTCGGTCGGCGCCACGTGCTCCAAATCTATGGCCGCGCGATCCAGCACCAGCCGCGAGAGCGCCAGTTGCGCCGGCGAGAGCAGTGCCTGCGCCAGCAGGATGAGCAGGATGGCCGAGACGGCCCAGGGGCTAGCCTGCCGGAACAGCCGCACGGCAAGCCGGCCGTAGCGGATGGTCAGGCGAGCTCGTTCCGCAAAAGTCGTGTCGTCGCTGACGCCGGCCAACGTCGTGCCTCCAATCGTCGAGCACCGCTTCGCTGGAACAACCTACAAGCCAGCGGAGAGATTACGAAGATGGCATCATATCCCGCATGAATCCGAACTTTACCGCATAAGGTGATAATATGGAGGGAATTCTTTGAGAAGTGGCCGCGAATGATGAATAAGTACTAGTATGGAAGCGATCTCTTGACTAATAGAAGGACGTTGGTTACACTAGAATTGGGTGATTGAGGATGCCGGAAACTCCGCCTAGGTCGCCGTATCAACTTGGGCCATCGCTGAGTCGTGGACTACGGCAGACCTTTCCCTCGATTCAAGGGGTTGTTCCTCACGAGTCGCGGGATGGATCGAGCCTGTCAGTAGAGGGGAATCGCCAACATGAGCGATCGAGCGCCGTCCTCGAACGGCTTCAAGACTTCCATCACCGCGACGCTGTCCGTCAGGAACGGCGCGCGGGCCGTCGACTTCTATAGGGCGGCGTTTGGCGCCATCGAGCTGTACCGCGTCGATGATGGCGCCGGATCCGTCGTCGCTCAGTTGTCCGTCTCGGGGGCGGAGTTCTGGGTCGCCGACGAGTCGCCTGAGCACCTCAACTTCAGCCCTGAGTCGCTGGGCGGATGCTCGGTCCGGATGCTGTTGATCGTCGAAGACCCCGACGCCGTCTGCAAGCAAGCGATCGCGGCAGGCGCCACCCAAGTCGCACCAGTCAGCGAAGAGCATGACTGGCGTTTAGGGCGCATCGTCGATCCATTCGGGCACCACTGGGAGGTCGGGGGGCCGTTGACTTCGCCGGCAATATAACGTCATCGCCCATGGGGGAAACGGTCGCCGCGCCCCCGTATGACTCCAAGTTGGAGCCGGCGCGGCGCCGCCCAACCTAATGGTCGTTAGACGAAACTCCAAGTTCGGGAGGAGGGAGGTAGGCAGAGCGAAGACCGGAGACGTACACTCCGCCCGGCAGGTCGATGCAGGCGCTAACGGGAAAGGCCACGGTATGCGAGTCTTGTTTGTCGGCAATAGCTACGTCTACTTCAACGATTTGCCTGGGCTGCTCACCCAGCTCGCCGCGGCCGGCGGCGCCATCGTCGAGACCGAGTCCGTTGCTGTCGGCGGCATGACGCTGTTGGGTCATCTCAGGCACGGCGAGGCAGTCGCGCGCATACGCGAGGGAGGCTGGAACGCGGTCGTGCTCCAGGAGCAGAGCACCCGGCCTATCGACGCGCCCGCCGTCATGCATGCCGCTGCGCGCCAGCTCGCCGACGAGGCCGCGAGTGTCGGGGCCGGGGTCGTGCTCTTCTTAACGTGGGCGCAGCGCGGGTGGCCCGAACAGCAGGCGGCGCTCGACGCCGCCTACTACGGCGCCGCAGGGGCGCTGGGTGCGCGCGTAGCGCCCGTCGGCCCGGCCTGGCAGCGCGCGTTGACTGACCGGTCCGAGCCGGCGTTGCACCGTGACGACGGCTCACACCCGGCGCCGCCCGGCACGTACCTTGCGGCCTGCGTGCTCTATGCGGTGCTGACCGGACGCAGCCCGGTGGGCCTGGGCGTGCGGAGCGTGCTGGCTGGTGATGGCCACTTGACTGCTCCGGTCGATCTTCTGGGGGATGATGTCGCCTTCCTGCAGCAGGTGGCCTGGGACACGGTCGTCTCGGCGCCCACTCCTCAGGACTGGCGAGGCTATGTCCCGGCCGAGTCGGACCTTGATATGGATGTAGCGCTACTACAAGAGGCGCCCTTGCTACATGGTCTTTCGTCCGCCAACATCCAGGCGCTCCTGGTCGAATGTCCGAGTCGGAGTGTGCCTGCCGGAACGGCGCTGTTTCGTGCGGGCGAGGTAGGCAGGACCGCCTACTTGCTACTCGACGGCGAGTTCAGTATCACGCCAACACATGGCAATGCAGTCCGGATAGCACCGGGACGCCTGGGACTTGCCCTAGGCTGCGCCACGAACAGCCTGCTCGGTGCGCCCTACGATGTCACCGTTTCCGCGGCGACCGATGTGACCGTGCTGCCCATCCCGGCGGCCGCATTGGATTCGCTGGCTATACGGACGCCTTCACTGGTCGAGACGATTTGGGCGAATCTACGGTCCGCTTAGCCGATCGATCTCCTGGGTGAAGATCGCGAAGGCCGTGGCCGGGTCTACCGTCACTTCGACGGTCGCGGTCACGCTGCCGGCATTACTCAAGGATGCATTCCCTTCTGATTGCGCTCGACGTGCTGCCTGAAGGCGTCGAGCTGGTCGGTCCAGAATGCCTGGACCTGCGCCAGCCACGCTTGGAGGTCGGCAAACGGCTCCGGCCGCAGCCGGTAGACGCGGACGCGAGCGTCGTCCTCGCCGAGCTCCTCCTGTACCAGCCCGCTCCGACGCAGCACCCGCAGGTGCCGGCTCATGGCGGGACCGCTCAGGGCGGCGGCAGCGGCGAGCTCGCCGGCACGGCGCGGCCGTTCCCGCAGCAGCTCCACCACGTGGCGTCGGGTGGGCTCGGCAAGCGCCGCGAGCGTAGCGTCGAGATCATTTACCATCAGGTGCAATAGTAACGGTATCGTTATCTATTGTCAAGGCGATGCCGACCGAGCCGCCGATGCGCTGGATGGCAACGACCTCGCCGGCTGGAGACCCCTTGAGCGTCAGGCTCGAATGCCCAACCGGATACGATAGCCTACGAACCAGTGACCGTTTGCTCCAACGAGCCGGTCGGCGACCGCCCGGAACTGCGTGAGACCGAGCTGCTCGTCAGTCACGCCGCGGGCGTGGAGCGCTTCCAACACTCCCCACGGCGCGCCCGCCAGTTCCAGCGCCGTCTGTAGGAAGCGCTCGGCGCTGATCTGCTCGACACCGTGCAGCAGAGCCTCTCGGACGTAGCAAAAATGGCCACTGCCACGGAGCGAGTCCAGGTGGCTGTCCTTGGGCCATTTCCGCTGATCCACCGACTTGACCTGCAGCATTCCGAGGCCGTGCTCACGGCGCAGCCGGCGGGCCGTCTCGATGAAACGGAGGTCCGCAACCTCGACTTCCCAGCCAACCGCCGGCATGTCATAGTCCACCGCGGCGAACACGCCGCCCGGCCGGAGGATGCGCGCCACTTCGCGCAGCGTCGCTTCCGGCTCCATCCAGTGGAAGGACTGGACGCAGGTCACGATGTCGGCCGACGCGGCGGGCAGGCCTGTGTCCTGGGCCACGCCCCCGCGCAGCTCAACGTTGGGCGCGGTCTGACTTTGCCGAGCCAACGCGAGCATCGCCGGCTCCCGCTCGATGCCGATCACGCCATCGGCACGATCCGGCCAGATGGCCGTGGAGAGTCCGGTACCACAGCCGAGGTCGACGACCAGCCGCGGTCGCTCGACGCGCGCGTACAGGCAAAGCAGGTCCACCAGCGCAGACGGCGTATGAGGCCGGCTGGCGCCGTACTGTTCGGCGAAGCCCGGCCGGCCATAATCCGGCAGGCCGCCGAGTGGCGAGCGCGTTTCCATTTCCCCCTGTTCCCCCCGCTCCTACCGCGACCTCGTGTGCTACCGTCCTGCCTGCGTTAGCCCCAGCGCCTGAAGGCTGAGCAGTGAGGTCTTCGGTGATGAATTGCAGTACTGCCCCTACGCGGGAGCCGGGCCGCAGCTGGCCCGGCAGACGAAGTCTAACGGCATGAGGATACGCTGGGGCGCCGTCAGCTGGCCACGCAGCGCCGAGGCCAGCAGCGTGGCGGCCCTGGCGCCGACATCGTAGAGATGCGGGTCGAAGCCGCACAGTGCCGGCGTGAGATAGGGCGCGACGGTGTCGTCGAAGCCGATTACCGATAGTTGGCGCGGCACGGCGATACCGGCCTCGGCCGCGGCGGTCAGCACGCCGTGAGCGTAGCGGTCGTTCATGCAGACGATGGCGGTGGGGCCGTCGTGACCATTCGCGCCCAATCGCGCCAGCTCTCGCCTGGCGAGTTGATAGGCGCCGGAGTCCTGCTGACCGCGGAAGCGTAGGATGCGGACATCGGTCGGGTCAATGCCACGGTGGCTCAGCCCGTCACGCCAGCCGGTCTCGTGGTCACGGGCGGTGGAGGCATGCGTCTCCGGCAGCAACAAGGCCAGGCGTCGGTGGCCCAGAGCGGTCAGGTGCTCGACCGCGAAACGCGTCGCTCCGGCCCAGTCGGGCGTGACGCAGTTGACCGGGTGCGCTCCGAAGTGGCGGTTGACCAGCACATAAGGGACGCGCGCATCCTCCAGTGGCTGGACGTCGTCCGCTACGAGCGGGAAGAAAGTGAGCAGCACCAGGCCATCGGCGCGGTCCTCCGCCACCAACTGCGCCAGCATGTCCGCCGCTTCCCGGTGATCGCCCACCAGTGACACCAGGTGGACATCCAAGCTCTCCGCCGATGCCTGGGCGGTAATCCCGGTCAGGACCGGCCCGTACACCGTGCGCCAGAGCGACGCTGACGTCATGCCCAGGCTGACGACGGCACAGCGGGCCTGGGCATGCTTGCCGGGCGCCAGGGCCCGGGCACGAGCGCTGGCGCGGTAGCCCATCTCGACGGCGAGTCGCGCCACCCGCTCGCGCGTGACCGCCCCCACGTCCGGGTAATTCGCCAGGGCACGGGAAGCGAGACTCTTGCTCACCCCGGCCGCGCTCGCCAGGTCACGTAGCGTCACCCGCGGACGGACCACCGGCCGGGCGGCGGACGTTGTCGCGCGCTCGACTGGATCGGGCGCCGACGAAGTGGTGCTAATCGAACTTCCATTGCTGTGATCGGTCATTTGCGGCAGTCGTCCTCACCTTCCCGTTCGTTGCGTCCGCTACGGAGATTTGCGCTGGCTGGCGAGCGCATCGGTAGCCGGGACACCTGGGTCTCAAGCCGGCTGGCGTTGCCCGACGGCTGGTGAAAGTAGCCCAGCCGGCTTGAGCCGGCTTCGTACTCTTAGCCTGCTCCTTTAGGGGCAGACGCGGGCGCCGCTGGCCCCCTTCGCTGTCCAACTTGTGAAACCGGTTTCAGAACACTATACTGGACGCCGACGGGCAGTCAAACGCGATGTACTCGGCATCTGGCAGCAAGAGTCCGCGAGATTCGAGATATCGCCCTGGTGTCAGTGCCCCACACGCAGGAGGTCTGAGCATGACAGTACACGTCCATCCCGGCAGCCCGGCAGCGACCTTCCTCATCAGTCGCCGCCGGCTGGTCCGTAGCGCCCTGGCCGTAACGGGCGGCCTGGCCGCCCTGGCGCTCGCCGCCTGTGGCGGCTCGGCGGCGACCAGCCAGGCGTCGAGCAGTCAGGGGGCGACCAGCCAGGCGGCAAGTAGCGCTCCAGTGAGCTCGTCAGCGGCAGCGAGCCCGACGACCAGCAGCCCGGCGAGCAGTGCTCAAGCGGTCACGAGCGCGTCCTCGACCAGTCTGGCCTCCGCCACCTCGGCGGCGAGCAGCGCTACCGTGAGCACGTCCGCCGCTCCGGCGAGCACGGTCGCGGCCAGCAGCGCCGCGCCCGCGGCGGCGCCCGGCAAGATCCGCCTCTCCTACACCCCGGGACCCGCCTTCGACAAGGTCTATAAGGGACTCGCCAGCCAGTTCCAGGATCAAAACCCCGGCACGCAGGTGTCGGCCGAGGGCACCTGGGATTGGGACAACAACAAGTTCATCGTCCAGGCGACGGGCGGCAGCGCCGCCGACGTCGTCTGGTCCGATGAGACCTACGACACTCAGCTCTTCAACGCCGGTGTGACGCAGCCCCTTGATCGCTACCTGGCCACGGACGCGCAATACAAGCCGGCCGACTATTTCGAGAGCCCGATGGCCGGGTATCGCTACCAAGGGAAGCAGATTGGCCTGCCCATGCTCTGTGGTCCCTACGTCCTGTGGTACAACAAGACGCTGTTCGATCAGGCCGGGCAGGCGTATCCCACGCCCAGCTGGACCTGGGATAGCTTCCTCGCCGCAGCCACGGCGCTCACCAAGCCCTCGACCGACCCGAGCGTCATGGGCCAGTACGGCTTCGAGACACGCAACCACCAAAACCCTTGGGTGCCCTGGATCTTCGGCGAGGGTGGCCAAATCTTCAGCGACGATGGCACGAAGAGCCTCATGGACTCGCCGGAGGCCATCGCCGGCATCCAGTATTGGCTCGATCTGGTCTACCAGCACAAGGTGGCGCCGACGCCCAAGGAGCTCTCTGACCGCAAGCTCGGCACCAACGCCTTCGGCATGACCGGCAAGGCCGGCATGGTGTACAACGGCATCTACTTCTGGAACGGCTACAAGAAGAACCAGTCGCTCGACTTTGACATCACGTTCATCCCGCACGGACCAAAGTCCAACTCGACCAACCTGCCGACGGACGGACTGGTGATGTGGAAGGGCACGCGCGCCCCTGACCTGGCGTGGAGCTTCATGAAGTTCCTCGTCTCCCAGCCGGCGGAAGAGCAGTACGTCACCGGTGGCGTCGACGGCATGCCGGCGAACAAGGCCGCGGCCCAGCTCATCCTCAAGCAGCCGGGGCCGCCGGCCAACAAACAGGCCTTCTACGACGTCTTCCAATATGCCAAGCCCACCTTCACCGACCCCTATGGCCAGGAAGCGATCAACGTCCTGCAGAAACAGGGCAAGTTTGGCGACATGTGGAATAACGATCTCAATGTGCATGACACGCTCAGCGCCGCCGTGCCGTTGATGAACAAGGCGATCCAGGACCAGATCAACAACAAGAAGACGGGGTAGGTGGGCGATCCCGCCTGTGGTAGGAACCCGATCACAACGACGCGGTCTCGTTATCGATCCCGTTTCGCGGGCCATCCGCGCATACCTTGTTGCGGCGGTAGGCTTGTCCGTAGCCGTCCGTGGCAGCCCGCTACCATAGGCGGGAGCGGATACGAGGTGCGATCGGCATGAGTGACCGGCAGAGCACAGCCCTACGATCTCCACCGGCGAAGCTGTGGCCGCCCGACGATACCGAGGAGAGCGTCGTGGGGACCAATCTCCACCAGGAGACCATAGCCAATCTGCGCTTGGGTCTCATCGAGCTCACCACCGCGTCGACCGAGCCGGGACAGCCGATCCCGTTTCACACGCTCATGCAAACGATGATCACCGCCTTGCGCCGTCATGACGGCACACGCTATGACGTGCTGCCGGACATCTTCGTCTACCGTCCGTGGGAGCCTGATGTCAACGGACGCTGGCAGAGCCAGCAGGTCGCGGCGGCGATCGCCATAGAGGGCGTGCAGGTAGCGGTGTACCTCGGGACGGCGAGCGTCAGTTGCGCGAGAGCGAAGTCTCGCCTGAGCTTGCCCGTTACCGGCAGGAGCTCGCGGAGAAGGAACAGGAGCTTGCGGCCCTGCGCCAACGATTAGAGCGGCATAGCGGGGACTAAGAGCCGGACGGTGTCGAGTCAGGGGCCTGGGTACCCGGAGCCGGTGATGGATAATGGCGCCTATGACGCCGCCACATTCGAAGTCGGACCAGCGCTCCATCGGCTCTGCCCGGTTCGTCGCCCCGATTGTCTGCGTTCTAGCCGCGGTGCTGCTGGTCCTCGCCGCCCGAATTGCCTTCGTGAACCTTGGTCAGTACAGCGACAACTACGACGAAGGGGTCTATCTCGAATCCGCTCGCTTGATGGACCACGGCTATCCCCTCTACCGCGGCATCTTTGACTCCCAGCCGCCGCTCTGGCTAGTCCTGGTCGACACAGGCTTCCGTTTGTTTGGCGAGAGCGTGCGGTCAGGTCGTCTGGTCACGTCGGCCGGCTTCGTGCTCACGGTTGCCGCGTTGATAGCGGCCGGCTGGCAGTTGCGCGGCCCCTTAGCGGGCCTGCTCGCCGGCGGGTTGGTGCTGCTCTCACCCTACTATTTGGGCTTCGCTCGCGTCGTCGAGGCCGAGGTTCCGAGCGCCGCCTTGGCTGCGGTCGGCGTCGCCTGCGCGGCCCGTTATGCCAACGGCGGCCGCCGTCGCTGGCTGGTCCTGGCGTCACTCGGCGTCAGCGCGGGCACGCTGGTGAAGCTCCTCGGCATCTACGCGTTCCCCGCCCTGGGTTTGTCGATCCTCGCCCACTGGTGGCAACGTCCGGCTCGCCGGACCGAGCGCGTCGTCCACGTGCTGGCCGACGCCGGCATCGCTTTCGGCATCTTCGTCGCTAGCTGTGCCGTCTTCATGCTCGCCCTGGGGCCGCGGCTCGTGTGGGATCAGGCCGTCACGTTCCACATCGTCGCCCGCACCGCCTATCACCCGGTGAGCACCGCACAGAACTTCGCTACGTTAGTGGGCTTCCTCCAACACGAACCCATCCTGTCACTCGGTCCCGAGCAGGCGGCCAAGCAGCTCAGCGTGCTCGCCGGCGTCGCCAAGCTCCGGCCCAGCGCGCTGCTCGGCGCGCCGCTGGCGGCACTCTGTCTCCTAGGCGGCTGGCGCGGTCTCGCCGCCCTTGCCTGGGTGCTCTTTACCGGGGCGGGTTTGGTGGGGCAGCAGCCACTGTTCGATCACCAGGCGGCTACCGTGCTCCCTCCTCTGGCGCTCGCCATCGCCGTGGGCTGGGCCCAGTTTCTGGAGCTGTCGCAGGCGCTCATCCGGCGCACGCTGCAGAAGCCGCTGCCATTGCGGGCGCTTGCTCTTGCCGGCGCCACGCTCCTGGTTGTTCCGGCCGTGTTGGCGCTGGTTGGCTTCGCCGGGCAGGTGTGGCCGGCGTGGGCCGCGGAGTCGCGCCTGGGCCACTCCACCCCGGCCTACCGCGAAGATATCCTGTTGGCAAGGATCGTCGACGCCCATACTCGGCCACGGGACGTGATTCTCACCGATCAACAGACGATCGCCTTCTGGGCCAACCGTCTGGCGCCGCCCGGTCTCACGGATACGTCATTCGTCCGTATCGCCAGCGGCTACCTTGCGGGGCCACAGGTGATCAGCCAGAGCGAGGAGTACCACGTCACGATGGTCGTCCTGGCCTCCGGACGGCTGCGCCAGCTTCCCGACGTCGTTACTTGGGCTGTCCGTTCCTTCAACCATCAGATCGACCTGGGCCACGGACGCGTGGTGTATTGGAAGTGAGGACGGAACCAGCAGGAGCCACCGTTTAGGCGGTTGCCATGGGCGGGTCAGAAGCCGAGCGGCTCGCCGACCAGCACCAGCGTGATGCGGCCCGGCCGCTCGCGCTCGTAGATCACGATCTTTCCAATCATGCTGCCCCGGGCGCCGGTCGCCTTCATCCGCTGGTCCTCCAGCGGAAGCGCAACCTCGCGCAGGCGCTGCAGCGCGTCCGCCAGGGTTGGAACGATCTTATTGATGCTGGCGACCCAGATCACGTGCGGCGGACCGAAGATGTAGGGCGCCTGGCGGCTGCCACCGGCGTCGGCGGCCACCACCTCGCCAGTCTCGGCGATAGCCTGGACGCTTCCCAGGAAGTACTCGGCAGTCGCGGAGGCCACCGCCCGCGTGGTCGTCCGCTTGCGCGGGTCGGTCTCCGCCAGCCATTCCTTGTTGCGGTAGCGATAGGCGCGCTCGCCACGTGCCAGCACGTCGATGAAGCCGATCTGCTGCAGCGTCGTCGAGCTGCCGTGGGCGACGCTCGCGCCTTCGGGAACAAGTCCGAGGACCGTGCGCAGGGCCTCCTCCTTGGTCGGCACGTAGAGGGTATGAAAGCCGCGCTCCTCCAGCGCTGCCGTGGTGCGCTCCACCATGGCACGGTCCGGCAGAACGGCCGGCGCTTCCGCGACAGTCATGGCTTGCTCCTTTTGCGCGATGCGCGAGCAGACAGTTCCGGCCGGCCCCGGCGGCCATCCCTTACTATTATATAGATACTATACATTGGGAAGGTAACTCCGCGAGACGGGAGGCCGCTGGCGACGAAGGACGCGGCCATCGTGCGCCAGCGGGCGTAGCAATCGGTGGGCCGCGTGCGCCGGCTAGCGCTCCTGCTCGTGGTCCCAATGCTGGGGCCCGGGCTGCCAATGCTGTCCCGGCACGCGGCCAGCCAGCACCGGGTCCCAGAAGCGGGCAGCGCGCTCGTAGGCGTTACCCAGGTCGCTTGTTGGGGCGCCGGGCGTGGCGGCGCTAATCGTCGAGAAGGGCACTACCCACGATAGTGGCGGGTCCGGCAAACGTGCCGGCAGCGCATGGCCCTCGGTCCGGCTAAACGTTGCGGCCAGCGCTGCGTGGAGCTGATCCGCCGCAATTGACGCGAGGGTCGGGATCAGGGCCAGGTCCACGAGATCCTTGACCCGCGAGTTCTCCCGAGTGCGTGGCTGCGTGTAAGCGTGTAGCTTCTCAGCGAGGTGCTGCGCAAGGGGGAACACCGGGAAGCTAGCTGGAGCGATCCCAGCAAAGCTCAGGAGGTCCATGCCTTGCAGACGGTCGGGCTCCTCGGTGAGAACCTCGTCGCCCACGAGATCGATGTGAAAACCACAAATTTGCGACCGGAGAGCCGGGATAGAATCTGAACGCGCAGGGTACCAGCCGCATCGCCGGGCAACGGCCGCGCTGGTTGGGCGACGAAGTCAAAGCGATCCTCACCGGTCGGCTCCACGAGGATCGCCTGGAGTTTGGCGAGTGCTTCCGCCAGTGGCGACGGGGCGAGCAGGTCGATGTCCTTTGTCGGGCGAACGGTAAGGCCGTAGCGAACCTGCAAGGCGAAGCCACCTTTGAGCACCCAGGCGCCATCGGCTGGCAGTCGCGCCAGCAACCGCTCGAACGCCAGGCGCTGCTGCAGGCGTTGGACATCCACGCCCCGGCGGGACGCCTCGTTGGCCAGACGCTGGAGGACTTGCTGGCGCCAACTTTCCGCCGTCTGAAGCCGCTCACGCGGCATGGTAGTCGGCTAGCGCCTCCTCGATGAGCCGGCGCACGTATCGCTGATGCACCGTCCGTTGGTCGCGCGCCGCCAGTTCTTGGAGGGTCGCCGCCGTGGCGAGGTGGCGGTCGACCGCCTGCCACACCGCGGCGATGATTTGATTCGGCTCGGTCCCGGCGACGGCGGCGTCCACGATCGAGCGAGCCGGCGTGGTCAGGCGGATGCTGGCGTAGTTCCGGAACTCGTCGGGCGGCAGTGGCGCGATGTGGACGCGGAAGGTCGGCGGGACGCTGGTCGGTTCGCTTCCGGGCGGCAGGGTCAGGTGCAGCCAGGGAGGGGCGACGTCGCTCAGGTCGTAGATCTCGAGCGCGGTCTCGTGGGAGAGGGCGCCGCGGTAGCCGGTCCAGACCCACGCCTGCACGTAGTTATCGTCCACGTCGAGCGGCGCGATGGATAGACGATAGACGGCGGGCAGGCAGCGCTCGAAGCGGCCGGTTTTCGTATGGTAGGAGAGCATCGCGTCGGAGAGGCCGTAGGCGTGCGCGTCGCGCCGGTGGAAATAGCCGTGCTGGAGCAGCGCGAACGCCTCGAGCCCCATCAGGTCGGTCTGCTTCGGACGTCGTGCCATGGCTCGCCCTCCTATCTCCGTTCCGAGCACCCGCGTTGCCAGGATACCATAAGAAATTTATAGCTCTACAGCAGTCTTGCAATCGGGCCCCGATTTCCTCCGCCACGGCGCCTCGAAAGGGAAGGTAGGCGACCGCTGCGGATAACGCGGTGTAGGGGCTGGCCTTGGGCCCGCCCAATAGGCATCAATTTAGGGATGAAGCGAGCGAGCGGCGTGACAAGGGGGCGCGCTTCCGGCATGCTGGCTTGTTGTGACGACAAGACAGCAGACCGGAAGGAGCCCACGTGGTCAGTATCGCGGGTGTGGCGGCGGCGGTCCAGCCCGTGTTGACGGCGGTGGCCGACCAAGCGGCCAAGGAGAGCCGGTTTGTGCGGCGGCAGCGGGCGCTGACGGGGAGCGGCTTCGTGCAGACGCTGGTGCTGGGCTGGCTGGAGCAGCCCGACGCCAGCCTGAGCGCTGGCGGGGATGGGGGCGGCGCTGGGGATCGCCATCAGCCCACAGGGGCTGGCGCAGCGCTTCACCGAGCCGGCGGCGGATTGCCTGCGGCGGGTACTTGGGGCGGCGATGCAGCGCCTGCTGGCGGCCGCCCCGGTGGACCTGCCGCTGCTGCGCCGCTTCGCCGGGGTCTCCCTCTACGACAGCACGGTCATCCGGCTGCCGGACGCGCTGGCGGCGGTCTGGCCGGGCTGCGGGGGGCGGGTGGCGGCGCACAGCCAGGCCGCCTTGAAGGTGCAGGTGCGCTGGGAGCTCGGCGCCCAGCCGGTGGTGCAGGACGCCCAGGGCCGGCGCCACGCCCATGCCGGGGCCTTCCTGGCGACGCGGCCCACCGCCGTGGTCGACGCGCCGGTCCGGATGGGCGCCGAGCAGCCGGTGGCCTGCCGGCTGGTGGCCGTGCGCGTCCCCGCCGCCGTGGCCGCCCGCCGCCGCCGCGCCCTGCGCCGCGCCGCCAAGCGGGAGGGGCGCACCCCCAGCCAGGCCAGCCTGACCCTGACCGGCTGGGACGCCTTCCTCACCACCGCCCCCGCCGCCCTCCTGGCCGTGCCGGAGATCCTGGCCCTGGCCGGCGCCCGCTGGCAAGTCGAGCTGCTGTTCAAGCGCTGGAAGCAGGACGGCCGCGTGGACGCGTGGCGCAGCGCCAACCCCTGGCGCATCCTCAGCGAGGTCTACGCCAAGTTGCTCGGCGTGCTCATCGCCCACTGGTGTCTCCTCCTCGCCTCCTGGGCGGACCCCGCCGCAGCCTGGTCAAGGCGACGGACCTGGTGCGCCGTCACGCCCTCGCCCGCGCCCGCGGCCAGCCGGACCGCCAGCGCCTGGCGCTGGCCGACCTGGCCGAGGAACTGCCGAGCGCCGGCCGCGTCACCACGCGCCGTGCCAAGCCCTCCACTGCCCAACGCCTGCTCGCCTTCGGCCCCGATCCGGAACCCCAGAGAAAGATCGCCTAAAATTGATGCCTATTGGGCAGGCACAAGGCCAGCCCCTACACCGCGTCTTCCCATCCGCCCGATTCCCCCAATGTGAGCGACCCGCAACTGGTCCATTACCGATAGCGCGACGCCTGCTTCTCGTAGAGGTCGGCGTAGATGCCATTCTGGCGCAGCAGCTCGTCGTGGCTGCCCGCCTCGGCGATCCGCCCTTCCGCCAGCACCAAGATGCGGTCGGCCATCCGGACGGTGGAGAAGCGGTGGCTGATCAGGATGGTCGTCCGACCGCGGTCAGCCGTCGTCCCATCGTGCGACCCGCTGAAAGTTGACCGCTGATCGCTGATAGCTCGCCTCGTGAGCTCCTGGAAGCGCAGGTAGACCTCGTACTCCGCCTGCGGATCCAGCGCCGCCGTCGGCTCGTCCAGGATCTGCAGGAGCGCGTCGCGGAAGAAGGCGCGCGCCAGGGCGAGCTTCTGCCACTGGCCGGTGGAGAGCTCCAGGCCATCGTCGAACTGTCGGCCCAGCGGTGTGTCGAGTCCACGCGGCAGGGTCGCCACCACGGCGGCGGCCCCGGCCTGTTTTATCGCGGCGGTGAGGCCGGCACGGTCGTCCATTCGGCTGAGGTCGGCCAGCCCGACGTTCTCCCCCGCCGTGAGGGCGTACTTGGCATAATCCTGGAAGACGGCCGAGATGTGCCGTCGCAAGTCGGCCAGGTCATAGTCGCGTAGGTCACGGCCGTCCAGCAGGATCTGACCCTCGGAGGGGTCGTAGAGGCGGCAGAGCAGCTTGACCAGCGTGGTCTTGCCGGAGCCGTTGACGCCGACGACGGCCATGGTCTCGCCCGGGCGGATGGTCATACTGACGCCTTGGAGCACCGGACGCTCCGTGCCCGGGTAGTGGAAGGTCACGTCGCGCAGCTCCAGCCCCTGCTGCCAGGGCCGCGGGAACGGGCGGCCGGGGATTGCCAGTCGCATCGGCGACTCCATCGCCAGGAAGTCAGGCAGGGCGGAGGTCTGCAGTACCTTTTCATAGAGGCCGGCGGCGTTGGTGAGGATGCTCACCAAGGTCGACTGGACCATGAAGATCGTCCCGATGTAGAGGACGAGGTCGCCCAGCCCGATGCTCCCCCCGGCAGCCTGCCACACGGTGTACAGCAGCACGGCGCCGGCGCCGCAGGATGAGACGCCGGAGAGCAGCAGCAGGGCTTTGGTCTGCGTGCGGCGGAAGGTCTCCACCTCGGCCAGGAGCTTGGTGTAGGTCCGGCGATATCGATCCAGGAAGAAGCCGGCCAGGTCGAACAGCCGGACCTCCTTGGCGCCGCTGTCGCCGGTGAGCAGTTGGGTGTAGTAGTCCAGCCGCCGCGAATCAGGGGTCTGGCCTCGGTAGACGCCCCAGGAGCCGTGCGCGAAGCGCAGTTGGGCAAAGTAGGTGGGGATGGCCGTGAGGAAGACCACGAGTGACGCCAGCGGATTCAGTCGCGCCAGGATACCCAGGAGCGTGACGAACACCACGACGATAGAGGCCACGTTGACGGTCTGGTTGACCAGCATGTGGACCTGCGGCACGGCGTTGCGCGCGTTCTGCAACCGGTCGTAGAAGCTGGGTGTATCGAACAGGGAGAGGTCTGGCATCTCCGTCGCCTTCTGCATCAGCCGCATATGCAGGTGATAGAGCGCCCGGTCACGAAAGCCGGCGACCACGACCTCGTAGACGAAGCCCTGCGCGTTACCGACCAGCCGCAGGGCGACGTAGGCGCCGGCGATCAGTAGCGCCATAGTGGTCTGATTCAGCCGGACAGCGTCGACGAGCAGCTTGGAGAACCAGACGCCGGCCGGTTGGAGCAGGCTGTAGACGGTGTAGATAAGCAGCATCGCTGCCACGCGCCCGGGCGCCACCGACGCTCCGAGCCGGAAGATGCGTGGCAGGTCCCTGTACACTGCGAGAGAGCGGCGCAGGCGCTCCCACGATGGGCGACTAGCAATCAGGCGCTGCAAACGGTTCATGTCTCTTGGCTCCTGCTCTGTTCGTGTCCACGGTAGCAGACGCAGTGGCGCGGTTAGCGGGACAGTAGTAAGGTATGGCTTACCCGTCAAGGGCAGGCTAGCGAGTTCGAAGGCAACAAGAGAGCTATCGGCCGTAGTACAATTGGGCAATGTCGTGTCCTTGGGAAACGACGACAGCCTGCCAGTAAGGGGGCAGTGGGCATGGTTGCGCCACCTGACACGGTCCTCGCGCCTGGTATTGTCGGCAATCCCGCCCGCATGGGAGGGCGGCCGACCATCGCAGGTACCCGGATCACCGTCGAGCGCGTGCTCCAGATGCTGGCGGGCTCCTACGCGATCGAGGATATCCCGCGGGCCTACCCCCATTTATCGCGCGAGCAGATCAACGCCGCCATCGCCTATGCCGGGCAGCTCGCGCGCAAACCCGTGCTGGTAGGCGCGACGAGTCAGTCGCCGGTGCATGATGTGCTCGACGAGCAGCTCGGGTGAGGATATTGGCGGATGAGGATGTCGAGTTCCCGATTATTCGGCGATTGCGCCAGGACGGGCACGTCGTCGAGGCCGTCGTCGAGCGGGACCGCGGCGCGCTCGACGACGGCCTCGACCGAGCGATCCAACAACGGGCGCTTCTCCTAACCGCCGATCTAGACTTCGCCGGCTACGTCTTCCGCGACCGACGCCCGGCGCCCAGTGCCGGCGTCGTGCTGTATCGACTCGACGATCGATACCTGCCCGAACAAAAGGCCGCGATAGTCGGGAACATCCTCGTCACATGGGAGGCTGACCGGTTCGCCCAGCGGTTCACGGTGATCGAAGAAGGCAAGGTCCGCTCTCGCCCGCTCCCATGAGCGACTCTCGCGTTCCAACACAAAGCGCCCTCAAAAAGACGATCCCGTCCGCGCTAGGGCGCCGGCTCGCTGTCGTATTAGAAAGGATAGCCCTGCAAGCCGAGCACGCCCTTGCCGGCTGACATCTCCCCGGCCAGGCTGAAGTAATGGCCGATCACGAGGATCGTGATGGCCAGCGCCAGCGGCATGGCCGGCACTCCCGGCCAGGGTGGGGTGAAGGTACGGTCGAGATCCTCCGGTGTCAGCGAGCCGACGTACTCCTCCGCGTCGGCCTGTACCGCGTGCGCATAATCCCTGACTTTCGGGAAGTCCGCCGTTACCTTGCGGGCCCAGGCGTCGTGAGTCCCCGGCCAGTTGGCGCCGGCCGTGGGGTCGGGCATTGGCTCGCTGAAGCCGGTGCGTCCCGCCCAGCTCGACGCGAAGAGCGGCGCTGCCTGCCGGAACATTCCATTGATGATGGCGTTCTCGCTGAAGACGACGTGGGCGTAGTTGGCCGCGACCTTGAAGGCCCGCCCGCCCGGCTCGCAGTGGGCAGGCTCGTGTCCGATGTCGCCCAACGTGCCCTCCAGCGTCTGGTGAGCGTTCTGAAGTTGCATCCGGAGCAGCGTGACAGCGTCCATGTCCCGTATCTCCTCCCGGCACGCCCGACCTGATCGCTCTGATCACCACTCGGGACCGGACGCGACGCGGCCGGGTTCCAACTGTGCCTGTAGGCGGGTAGTATACCCGCGCCTGCTTCGCCACAGGCTCCAAGGTCCCACCGGGGCCCGTTGATCCGTTGTGCGATTAGCGTTAGTGGCAACGAGCCTGGAGGTGTGATGCCGAGCTTCGAGCTGTGGTTCGCCTTGCTCGCGATTGTCCTGACCGTCTCCGCCCTGGTCTCCGGGCTGGTCGACCGGGCGCCGCTCTCCTTCCCGATGCTCTTCCTAGGGCTCGGTCTGCTCCTGGGACCGGCCGGTCTGGGCATGTTGACCCTTGCACCCCAGCATCCCGCCCTCGCCGCCGTCGGGGCCGTCAGCCTGTCCCTGGTGCTCTTCCTCGACGCGGTGAACCTGCAGGTCGATGAGCTGCGGCGCGACTGGCGGACGCCGGTGCTTTCCCTGGGGCCCGGTACGGCGCTGACGGTGGCTGGTGTCGCGGTTGCCGCCCACTTGCTGGTGCGGACCGGCCTGCTCCAGTCGCTGCTGCTCGGCGCCATCCTCGCCTCTACCGACCCGATCATATTGCGCGATGTTGTCCGTAACGAGCGGATCCCACGTTCCGTGCGGCGGGCGCTCACCGTCGAGGCCGGTATGAACGACGTCGTCCTCTTGCCGATCATCCTTACCTTGATCGCGATCAGTCAGGCAGGGACAAGCGGTGTACTCGGCTGGATTACCTTCTTCGCGCAGTTGCTCGTGCTCAGCCCGGCGGTCGGACTGGCGGTGGGCGGCGTCGGAGCCTGGCTCATGGGGCGCATCGATGCCTGGCACGGCGTTCGCCGTGAGTACCAGGCGCTGTACGGGCTGGGCCTCGTGCTCGCCGCCTACACCGCCGCCCAGGCCGCTGGTGGCGATGGCTTCCTGGCCGCGTTCTTTGCCGGCCTGGCGGTTGCCATTTTTGACGTGTCGCTGTGCGACTGCTTTCTCGAATACGGCGAGGTGACCGCCGAGATGCTGATGCTGCTGGCGTTCCTGCTCTTTGGGGCCGTGCTTTCCTCGCTCCTAGGGACGATCGCGCTCCTCCCGGCGTTTGTCCTGGCGATCGTCGCCATCGGCATCGTGCGTCCGCTCGCCATGGGCGTCGTGCTGCTGCGGGCGAGGATGAGCGGAGTTGGCCGCGCCTTCATCAGTTGGTTCGGGCCACGCGGCCTCAGCTCACTCCTCCTCGCCCTGCTCGTGGTGGAGGCCAGGGCGCCCGACGCGGCGCGGCTGCTGGCGGTTACCGGCATGGTCGTACTGGTGTCCGCGGTGGCGCACGGGGTCACGGCCACGCCCGTGTCCTCCTGGTACGCGCGCCGCGTGGCTCGAGCAGCCAAGACACCCAATGAGGAACGCGAGGGGACTGCCGGCGGCCTATTCCAGGGCGACGCGGTGGACGTGCCACGGATCACGCCGCACGCTCTGGCTAGCCGGCTGGCAGAGGCGGACCCTCCAGTCGTGCTGGACGTGCGCACGCGAGGGCAGTACGACGCCGACGACGCGCAGATACCGGGCAGCGTGCGCGTACTCCCTGACCAGGCTCAAGCCTGGGCGACGACGGCTTCTCGCGAGCGAGCCGTCGTCGCCTACTGCACCTGACCGCGCGAGGCGACCAGCGCCCGTGTGGCGCGGCAGTTGCGCAACCTGGGCTTCGAGGCGCTGGCGCTCGCCGGCGGCTACGCGGCTTGGCGTGCGTCCTATCCCGTGGAACCGAAGGCGCCGGTTGCCGCCTCCTCACCTATCCTGCCGGCAGCATCGCGCCCACCACGATGACAATCGCAACCATCGTCGCCTAGTGCCCCGTCAGGGCGGGGTCTGGGGTGTCCCCAGATAAATACCTTCTTGTCGGTCTGCACACATGTCCCAACAGGTCTCCTGTTGATGCACTAGACAGCGCGCGGTGGCGAGGCTATCCTGGCGCCTGGTGAGGGCGCCGCCAGGCATTGGGGAGGATACGACCGTGCCTCGGGCCAGCGGCATACTGCTCCACCCGACGTCGCTGCCCGGCCCCTATGGGATTGGTGACCTCGGTCCCTCCGCCTACCGGTTCGTCGATTTCCTGGCAGCGGCCGGCCAGCGCTACTGGCAGATGCTGCCGCTTGGTCCCACCGGTTACGGCGACTCTCCCTATCAGGCGTACTCCGCCTTCGCCGGCAACCCGCTGCTGATCAGCCCCGAGCGGCTTATCGAGGAGGGTCTGCTGCCGGCTTCCGGTCGGCAGGAGGTCCCCGCGTTCCCCGAGAAGGAGGTGGACTTCGATGGGGTGAGCACGTACAAATGGAAGCTCCTGGAACAGGCCTTTCGTTTGCATGTGCAAAACGCCTCGGCGGCAGCATGCCAGGCCGTTGAGCAGTTTGCCGAGGCGAACCGCTCCTGGCTGGACAATTACGCCCTGTTCATGGCGCTGAAGGACGCCCACGGCGGCGCCCCATGGACGGACTGGCCGGCAGATATCGCCGGACGTCAGCCGGAAGCCGTGGCGAGGTGGGCGAAGCAGTTGGCGGGGAACGTGCAGGCCCACCGCTACGCCCAGTTTCTCTTCTTCCAGCAATGGTCGGCGCTCAAGCAATTCGCGACCGAGCGCGGCGTCGACATCATCGGCGACGTGCCCATCTACGTGGCGCACAACAGCGCCGACTGTTGGGCGCATCGCGACCTCTTCACCCTGGGGCACGACGGACAGCCCACACTGTTTGCCGGCGTCCCGCCGGACTATTTCAGCGCCACGGGCCAACTCTGGGGGAACCCATTGTACCGATGGGGCGTCCTGGCACGAACCGGCTATGCCTGGTGGGTGGATCGCTTGCGCGCGGCGCTAGTCCTGGCGGACGTGGTACGCCTGGACCACTTCCGCGGCTTTGCCGGCTACTGGGCCATCCCCGCCGGCGCCCCCACCGCCGAAACCGGTCGCTGGCTGCGCGGCCCCGGCGCTACCTTCTTCCGGGCGATGGAGAAGGCGCTGGGGACCTTGCCAATGATCGCCGAAGACCTGGGCCTGATCACCCCGGACGTCGAGGCGCTGCGCGATCGCTTCGACCTGCCCGGCATGCGCGTCTTGCAATTCGCCTTCGGCGGTGGCGCCGATAATCCTCATCTTCCACATAACTACACCCGCCACTGTGTGGTCTACACGGGCACCCACGACAACGACACCAGCGCCGGCTGGCTGGCCGGCGTACCCGCCACGGAGCGCCAGCGTGCCCTCGAGTATATGGGATCAGACGGTACCGACCCGGTCTGGGACCTCATCCGCCTGGCCCACGCCTCGGTGGCAGACACCGCCATCATTCCCCTGCAAGACATACTTGGCCTGGGAGGCGCCGCGCGCATGAACAGGCCAGGTGAGCCGCAAGGGAACTGGCGCTGGCGCTGCACCGCCGGCGACCTGGACGAGCGCATCACCGATAGGCTGGCCATACTGACGGCGCGATATGGGCGGTCCAGAGATGCACAGAAATGATGAACGCTGGTGAGGAGAAATCATGGCTCGCATCATCCTACTGTCCGACATCCATGGCAACCTGACGGCGCTGGAGGCCGTGCTTGCCGACGCCCGGCTTGACGAAACCGACCGGGTGGTGTGCCTGGGTGACGTCGCGGCGATGGGGCCACAGCCGAGGGAGGTCGTCGGGCGTCTGCGGGAGCTGGGCTGCCCGGTGGTCATGGGCAACACCGACGCCTGGCTGGCCGAGCCGCCGCCAGCCAAGGCTGCCGGGCAAGAGGAGGACTGGCTACGCTGGGGCGCGGATCAGCTCGAAGCGGACGACCGCGCCTTTTTGCGCTCCTTTGCACCAACGGTCGAGGTACCGCTCGATCACGGCGGCACGTTACTCTGCTACCACGGCTCGCCGCGTTCCTTCAACGACGCCCTGCTCCCGGCAACGCCGCCGGAGGAGCTGGACAAGCTACTGGGCGGGTACGCTGCCGTGACCGTGTTCGCCGGAGGACACACGCATCAGCAGATGCTCCGCCGCCATCGAGGGAGCATGGTCATCAACGGCGGCGCCATTGGCCGCTCCCCGTCGCTGGTGCCCCTTCCGTCCCCGTTGCGCTACATCACCTGGGCTGAGTACGCCATCCTCAACCTCGATGGCGCCAGCCTTGGCGTGGAGCTGCGCCGGGCGCCGTACGACCGCTCGGCGCTCCTGACAACGGCGCGTCGCGCGGGCATGCTACACGAGGCCGCCTGGTCGGCGCAGTGGGACGCAGCCGGCTGAGCCTACCAGGCGACCGGCACCTCCACGAGCCCGCCGGTCAGCAGGTGGCTGCGCAGCCGCGATTGAACCAGCGGTACGGCCCTACCGTGGCGCGAGGAGACGCTGGATCAGCATGCCGGTCAGCCATGCCTCGTAGTTCTCCGGTGCCCAGCTACATTGACCCACGAGCGCGCGGTAGAGGTCGTAGCTGGTCAGCGCCCACAGCACGTCGGTGGCCTCCTTTCGACCGAGCTCGCCGCGCAGCACGCCCTGCTCGCTGAGGATGGCGATCAGGCGCTCCTGATGCTGTCTCCGCCGCGTCTCCACCTGGCGAGCCGCCTCGGCCACCTCGGGAGCCACCGCGCCGGCGCTTCGTAAGAGGTCGAACTCTGGGGCTGACGTCTCGTACACTCGCCGCGTGAACTGTGCGACGACCTCGAGATACCGCTCGGGACCCGGGGCGTCCAGCATACTTTCGACGAACTCCCGGTAGCCGCGGCCGGGCCCTACAGGGTCCACGAGCGCCGCGAGGATGCCGCGCTTGGATCCGAGCGCCGCCACCGTTTTGGGGGAGACTTCGGCGGCCGCGGCGATGGCGTCCAGCGTCGTGCCGGCGTAGCCCTCTTCTCGGAAGAGCGCCCGAGCCGCGTCCAGGATGCGGCGACGCGTCTCCTCCGCCTGCCGCCGGCGCGCCGGCGAGTGGTACGGGCGCCGGGTAGGCGTGGTTTGATCGCGGCCGGCCATGCCTGCTACTATACAAGCTATTGGATAGATGCTACCCTATTGAATAGGAGACTGCGGAGTGTCACCGGCGTCGACGACCAGACCGTTGAGTAGGGCCACACGGCTCGCCATCTGGGCCGGCATCGTCGGCCCCATCCTCTTCATCGCGGTATTCACCGTTGATGGCTTTCTGACGCCGGGCTACTCGGCCGTCAACGACGCGGTCAGCTATCTCTCGCTCGGGTCGCACGGCTGGATCCAGGCCGCGAACTTCATCGCCACAGGTCTATTGCTCGGCATCTTCGCGCTCGGCTTTGCCCGCCGGATGGGCCCGGTCATCGCTCGTGGTTGGTTGTACGCTGGCGCGACCTTGCTCCTGCTGTCCGGACTTGGGTATGTCACGGCCGGCGTATTCACGTCCGCCCCCCCGGGGCAACCGCAGCATCCGCTGCACACGATCGCCTTCAGTGTCGTCTTCTTCTCGGCAGCCATGGCCTGCTTGATCACCGGATGGCAATTGATCAAGACCCAGGCGTGGCGTGGCTTTGGCTGGTACTCGATCATCACCGGTCTGCTCACGATCACCCCGCCCCTGGGAAATCTCTCCTCCCTCTTCGCGCCGACGCCGGCGACACCGGTCTCCAGCCCGGCGCCGGACCTGCCGTTTTTCGGGATCGTCAATCGACTCGTGATTGTCGTCGCCTCTGCCTGGTGCGTAGCCCTCGCCAGCCGCATGCTCGCATCGTCAGGAGCGGACGGGCGAGCGCCTCAGGACAGTGAAGACTGAAGGCGAGCGCCGTTACCTCAAGGCAATCCTATTCCGGCGCCCTCCGTGGCCGTTCGAGGCGGCAGTATCCCCGTCCCGGGGACGTCGCTCAAGAATGAAGGGGATCGCAGCCCCCCCGGTCGGTTGGCCGCCGATCGCAATCGCGGCCCGCCGCCTCGGGTGTTGCCTGCCTTCAGAGCAGGTGGCACGGGGCCTCGTCAGGCGTAGGGGAGGACGTGGCGCGATGGACGGGTCTGAAACGCTGCAGCTCCTTCACCGGTACCACGCCGTTTGCAGCCGGTACAGCTCAGCGTACGTGCCCCCGGCGGCCAGTAGCGCCGCGTGTGTACCCTCCTCGATTAGCCGGCCGTGGTCGAGCACCAGGATGCGGCCGGCGATGCGGCAGAAGCCGAGCCGGTGGGAGATCAGGATGACAGTTCTCTCCTGCGCCATGGCGGCGAAATGGGAGTAGACCTCGGCCTCCGCTTTGGCGTCAAGGGCCGAGGCCGGTTCATCCAGGATGAGCAGCTCGGCGGGACGCAGGTAGGCGCGGGCGATGGCCAGCTTTTGCCATTGTCCCACGGAGAGATCGACGCCCTCCTGGAACGCTTCGCCCAACGGGGTATCCAGGCCATTGGGTAGGCCCGCAGCCACTTGCAGCGCCCCGCCACGCGCGGCGGCTGCTTCGACGAGGGCGCTATCGTCCCTTCGCTCGATCCAGCCCATTGCAACGTTTTCGCGCACCGTCGTCTGGTAGCGCGTGAAATCCTGAAAGACAGCGCCAATGCGGACGCACCAGTTTTCTGGGGCAATCTCCTGCAAGTCGATCCCGTCGACCAGGATGCGGCCGGCGGTGGGACGGTAGAGCCCCATCACCAGCTTGACCAGCGTCGACTTGCCGGCGCCGTTCTCGCCGACGAGGGCGATGCGCTCGCCAGCCCGGATCGTCAGCCTGAGGCGGCTGAGCGCTGGCTGTGCGCTGCCCGGATAGGTGAAGGAGACGTCGTCGAACACGATTCCCTCTTTGACCGGTCCCTCCAGCCGACGTCCGGCGGCCAGGTCGAGCCGCGGCGTGTCGATGAAGTCGAAGAACTCCTCGATGTAACGCAGGTCGTCGTACACGACCGCCGCGTTCCAGATTAGGTCGCGGTAGCTCTGCTGGAAGCCCTCGATGGCGGAGAAGATAGCCGCCGCGGCGCCGACACCGATCCGCCCCGCCACGAAGAGCGCCACGCTGATCACGATGGCTGCACCATAGGTCAGTCCCTTGATGATGTTGCTGAGGACGCCGAGCCGGCTGATGTGCGCCGCCACCTGCAGGCGCGTGTCGGCCACCTGGCGACGCAGCCGGTCGGAACGGCCGATCAGCCACTCGCCGAAGCCGAACGGCCGCACCTCCGCCGCGGCGCCGCGGCCGGTCAGGAGCCCATCGTAGACGTTGAGCCGCCGCTCCGGCGCGGACAGATCGCGCCAGGATCTCCAGAGCAGCAGATTGTAGCGCCGCTCGATCAGGACCGCGACGGTGGTGCCCAGCGTCAGCAGCGCCGGCAGCCACCAAGAGAATTGGACCAAGTAGATGAGCAGGGAGATGAGCGCGATCAGGCCGGTCATCACTCCCCAGACGAAGTAGACCGTCGCCGACAGCCGCCCGTCGATGCCGCTGCGCACCCGTTGCAGTTGGTCGTGATAGTCCGCCTCCTCCAGCCGCTCCAGCGCCACCGCCTGCGTCTGCCGGTACAGCCGCTCCTCGACAGCCATGCGCAGCCGCTCCTGATAGCGGACATTCACGACATCCTGGACAGCATCGATGGCCGAGCGGAGCAGGCCCAGCGCCGCCAGGCCGGCGCCCCAGGCCAGCGGCACGACGAGCAACGCCGCGTGACTACTGGGCGCCTGCATTGCTTGCTGCGCCGTCTCCACCAGCCGGCGAAGCACCTGCACCTGGGCGACGGCATAGAGCCCCATCACCGAGTTGAGCAGACACCAGAGCACGAATGTGCGCCGATCGGCCTGCCACGATAGTCGGAGCAGGCGCGGCAGCGTGCGGAGCCGGGCGGTCGGTGGACGTACATGGAGTTGTGCCATCCTGTGTTCTCCCCTTTTCATTGACGTGCGTGTTACCGGACAGTCAACATACAGATTGGCGGCGTCGGCTGGTGCGGGGATGGCCCCCTCTCTGGCTTCGCCATCTCTCCCCCAATTCTGGGCGAGAGCAGTGGCTGGGACATCGCTTCCATTACTGGTCTGCCCCTGGCTGGGGACGACGAACCGCTTTGCTCATGACGGTGCCGTCGCGGCTCGCCCAAAGCCTGGGAGCAGGTCCGTACCGCGGCGTTCGTCGCCGCCACCGCTCTCGCCCAGAATTGGGGGAGAGATGGCGAAGCCAGAGAGGGGGCCATCCCCGCACCAGCCGACGCCGCCAATCTGCCGACAACGTGGCGCACGAGCAGCTCCAGTTGAGGAAGCGACCTGGCATTCACTGGCTATGCCCCTACCCAACGTCCTCACCCCTCCCCGTACCACGCCGCCTGCAGCCGGTACATGCGGGCATACTCCCCATCCCTACGCAGCAGCTCGTCGTGACCGCCCTCCTCGACGATCCGGCCCCCTCGCAGCACCACGATGCGATCGGCCAGCCGGGCCGAGCCGAGGCGGTGGGAGATGAGGACGGCGCAGCGGCCGGCCGCGGCGTGGGCGAACTGGCGGTAGACCTCGACCTCGGCGCGCGGGTCCAGCGCGGCGGTCGGCTCGTCCAGCACGACGATCTGGGCGTCGCGCAGGTAGGCCCGCGCCAGGGCCAGGCGCTGCCATTGCCCGGACGACAGGTCCACGGCGCCGTCGAACTCCTTGCCGAGCAAGGTGGCGTAGCCGGTGGGGAGGGCGGCGATGAAGGAGTCTGCCGTGGCCTGCTCGGCGGCAGCGACAATGCGCGGAGGGACAGGCGCGGCCAGTATATTGCCATCCATCAGCAGTGCGACATCGCCGATCCCGATGTTCTCCAAGACGCTGGTTGGGTAGCGGACGAAATCCTGAAAGACGGCGGTTGCCTCCCGCCGCCATTGCCGTGGATCGATGCGCGCCAGGTCTACTCCATCGACGGTGATGCGCCCGGCAGTTGGCTGGTACAGACCCAGCACTAAGCGGACCAATGTCGTCTTGCCGGCCCCATTCTCGCCGACCAGAGCTACGCGCTCCCGCGGGCGCAGCCGCAGGTTGATCTCGGCCAAGGCTGGACCGGTGGCGCCCGGGTAAGTGAAGCTCACGTCGTGGAATACGACACCGTCGCGTAGCGGGCCAAGCCGGGGATCTCCGGATGCGGGCGTGCGTCCGCCCATGGGCACGGTTCCGTCGCCTGCCTTGAGGGGCCGACGCGCCGTTCCCTCCGGCAACGCCGCCACCGGCCATTCCACGTCCAACGCCAGGAAGTCGCGCAGGTGCGCCAGTTGACTGGAGAGCTGGTCCAGCCGATAGATGAGCCGGGTCGCGTCGCTGAGCATGTCGCGGAAGTGGGCCAAGCCATAAAGCAAGGCGGCGAGGCTGCCGATGCCTATCGTCCCCTGGAGCGCCAGCAGCAGGAGGTAGAGCAGCGCCGCCAGGCCGATAAGCTCTCGCGGCAGCGCCTGGCGGAGTGTCTTGGCTCCTATGCGGCGGCGCAGCGCGACGAGCTCGGCCAGCAGCCGCTCCCCGACCGTCCGCCAGCGTGCCAGCAAATGCGCGGCCAGCCCGAACAGGCGCAGCTCCGGCGCCGCGGCGCGGCTGGCCAGCAGCCCCGCCCAATAGCCGCGCTCGCGGCGCAGCGGGGAGTGCTGCAAGTCCGCTGAGCCATACTCACTGCTCATGCGGGCGCTAAGGATGACCTGGGCAAGGGCGGTCGCCAGGAGCAGCGCGCCGAGCGGCAGGCTTGCCCGCGCGAACAAGATCAGGATGCCGGCCAGGCCGGCCAGCAAGCCGGTGAGCCAGTTCAGCTCGCCCAGCCAGTTGAGGAGACCGTCACCGATCGCTTGACGGCCCGTATCCAGCTGACTGTAATAGCGCTGCTGCTCGAACTCCGCCAGCGGGAGTGCGATCGCCTTGACGTAGAGGTCGTGCTGGACAGCCGCGTCCACGCGCTCGCGGACCACGCGGCTGAGATACGGCTCGGTCACCGACCCGACGCGACGCAGGAGGAAGGCTGTCAGCAGCGCGACCAGCCAGGGGAATGTCGTCTTCCACGGATCGGAATGCGTCGCAGGCAACCGGAGGACGGCGTTGATGAGTCCGCCCATGGCCCAGACGATCAGCGGCATAGCCGCGCCGTCGGCCACGTTGATGAGCCACATGGGTAGTGCGGCCAGCGGCGCGTGGCGGAATAACAGGCTGAGCAGAAAGGCGCCGGGCGACAGGGCAGCGCGCAGCCGTTCCCGCGCGCCGTTGACCAGTTCGCTAACAGAGGACGATGTTGACATTGCGGGCATCCTCTCACGATCACGTGGCGACGCGCACGTCTGGACAAGGGGAACAGCGGGCTGCCGGCAAGACGTGCCCGTGGCCGAAGCGCTTCCGAGAAAGAGCTGGCCCCTTGGCCATTCGCCCGCAGACGAACTGATGGCGCCGCGACAAGCCAGTGCGCGTTGGGTGTGAACCTACCTGTGAGGAGCGCGGAGGCGATGGCGGCCGCGCGAAGACAGCCCTACGCGGCCGGCGTCGGGATTCGGAGTAGCATTCGCATCAGATTCGCATGCCCCGAACGCTACCACCGAGGCGGGAGCGGCGTCAAGCACCGATGCCGAATTGGAAGCAAGCGGCCTAGGACGAGGTGGCTGCCAGCAGCGCAACCGGGTCTCTTAATGGCTGTTTGTCCTTACCCGTACGAGCCTGCAGAGCAGCCAAAACTCGCTCTGGCGTACGAACTGGGATGACATGTACGGGGATGCGATCCTCGACCTGCAGCTCGACAACGCGGTCGATGACAAGATCAAGCACCTCATCGGTGTCCTCCACGTCCACCACAGCCGTCAAATGCACACTTTCTGGTTCGTCCTCACCACGAGCAACCAAAAAGGTGGCAGTAGGGAAGCGTTGTGCAATCAAGTCACGCAGCTCATCTAGAGCGCGTTGCGTGCGAGGATCGAAGTGCTCCATGGTGTCAGGTGTCATCGAGCGGGACCACCTCCAGCCTTGACCGTTCCGACAAACTCACTGGTCCTACGAATCGCTCGAGCTGCTTTGGTTTCGGTCACGAAATCTTGCCGATAGTCCGCCAGCTCGCGCAGGGCATAGTTCTCGGCGAGCGTATTTCTCAAGCGTATCGGAAACGCCTTGCGCCGGTTGATCAACTGGCCAACAAACTCGGCCTGCACGAAGTCATGGCCCCCACTTGCTTTGCGGACCTCTGGGGTGGATGTCACGTCGTGTCAACGCATACACTGCCGCCTGAAAGACAGCGTAGTAGCAGCGATTCGCGGCATTGTTATAGCGACGATTCACGAATTCGCTCTCAGCACCATCCAGACTCTCCTCGGCCTTTTCGATGCACGCGTCTTCCAATTCCATCATAGGTGGATTGTACCGCTGGACGCCAGCATACACGGAGGAAGATCTGGAGACGCCCACGCCTGGTTGACAGCGTCCCCCCAACGCGGTAGTGTTGCCCTACTCGGCAACGCGTGTTGCCGCCAATGAAAGGAGGCGCGCGATGTGTGAGCGCACGTCTGTGTCTGCCTCCGGACGGATGGTCGGGGCGAGCCTGGCGTCGTAAACCGCGGCGTTTCCGCCGTGGTAGAGGCGTCCACCGTACCTCACCCTCTTCCGGGTTTCCCAGCCACATGAGCCAGCCTGGCGTGCGGCTCATCTGGTGTCGTCGGATAACCCGCGAAGAAGGTTGAGGTGCTATGGCGCTGACACGAGTACGATCCTCCCTCAAGACACTTCCAGCACGGCTAGGCGTGGCCGGTTTCCTCTGGCGAAGGTCGCTCGGACTGGTCTTTGCGGCCGCTCCCCGGCAGGCAGTCGCGCTGGGCGCGCTCGTGCTGTTACAGTCGTTCCTGCCCGTCGGCACGCTATGGGCCTCGCGCGGTGTCGTCAACACGGCGGTGCAGGTCTACGGCGGCACGGGCGCGGCGGCTGCCGGTGGCGCGGGGCCGCCCCTGGCGGTATGGGTCGCCGCGGCCGTCGGCATGATCGTGGTGCAGCAACTGCTGAGCCCGCTCTTCCAAGCAGTGCAGGAGTCGGTGGGCGACCTGCTCATTGCCCACGTGAACGGCGAGCTGATTGCGGCGGTCAACCGCTGGCGGGGGCTCGCGCGCTTCGAGGACCCGGCCTTTGCCAACCACCTCGCCACCGCCCGCTACGAGGCGGTGAGCGGACCATTCAACATCTTGTACTATGGACAGCACCTTCTCCAGTCGCTCTTCACGGTCGTGGCCATGAGTGCCGCGCTCTGGCGACTCTCACCGCTCGCTCCGGCGCTGCTGATAGTTTCCTCCTTGCCCCAGGCCCTGCAACAGTACGACTTCGACCAGCGGATGGCCGGCCGCGTCGTTCGGCAGAGCGAGGACGGGCGCCGTCTGCAGGTCTACCGTGCCGCCGTGCTGGGTGACGAGGCGGCCAAGGACGTGCGCCTGTTCGACCTGGGCGGCTTCTTCTTGCGACAGCGCGACTTGATTTTTGGCAGGACTGCCGATGTGATCTTCGCGCTCCGCCGTGGTCTGCTGGCCCGGATGATGCCCGCCGTCGTGCTTTCCGGCGCCGTCGCCGCGGGCATCTACCTGTACGCCGTGCGCGAGGTGCTCAATGGCGGACTCACGTTAGGCGATCTAGTCCTGTTTAGTGGCGCCCTGCTCCAGATGGAAGGGGCGCTGCTGGCGACCGGCTGGAGCGTGGGCGTCTTCGGCGCCTACTTCGTCTGGCTGCCCAGCCTTTTCAAGGTGTTGGATGCCGGCCCGGACCTGCCAATGCCCGCACCGGGCCAGGCGGTTCCGGCCCCGCGCCCCGTCCGCTCCGGCCTCGTCCTCGACCATGTCACCTTCCGCTACCCCGGCACGGACCGCGACATACTGAACGACGTGTCCTTCGCCATCCAGCCCGGCGCGCGGCTGGCGTTGGTCGGCCGCAATGGCGCCGGCAAGACGACGCTCGTCAAGCTGCTCTGCCGGTTCTACGACCCGACGGAAG
>Ga0207416_1001074_pt1 | contig 39292 bp, 43 predicted proteins | sample PaiPotPPM11metaG_FD_184107 | JGI IMG/M metagenome (GOLD analysis project Ga0207416, IMG submission 184107) | Iron sulfur acid spring bacterial and archeal communities from Banff, Canada, to study Microbial Dark Matter (Phase II) - Paint Pots PPM... ...
CGCTCGGTGCCGGCATCTCGATCTGGCGGGAGGGGCTGGGCGGCGGGCGGCAGGCGGTCACGGCGTTGTTGATCGGCTTCGCGCTGATTGCCTATCCGCTCTATCTCGGCGTCAGGGCCCGTCACCTGCCGGCGATCTACGACATCACCACCGATCCGATCGATCCGCCGCAATTCGACGCCATCGCGCGGTTGCGGCCGCGTGACGCCAACCCCGTCACCTATGCCGGCCTCTATGCCGCCGAACAGCAGCACAACGCCTATTCGGATATCGAGCCCGACGACACCAATTCCAGTCCGCAAGAAGCTTACGACGCCGCGATGAAAGTCATTATCAAACGCAAGTGGCGGGTGGTCGACGCGCGGGCGCCGCAGGGTCAGTTGCTGGGCCCAGCGCCGCGCAACATCGCGGCGCAAGCTGCCACGGCGCGCGACGGCATCATCGAGGCGGTGGCGCGCACGCCGATCCTCGGCTTCCGCGACGACGTCGTGGTGCGCGTCCGCGCCACCGTCGACGGCGCGCGCATCGACGTGCGTTCGGCGTCGCGCTACGGCCGCAACGATCTCGGCACCAATGCGTCGCGCGTGCGCAATCTGATCGACGATATCGATACGGTTCTGGCGACGCCGCAGCCGCAGAAGAAGCAGCAGCCGCCGCCGTCGGCTCAGGCGGGCAAGGGCGCGTCGGCCAAGCGATAGGTGCCGGTGACCGACGGCGGCCCTTCGGTCGCGATCTCGCCGCGTGCAACCATGTCCTCGAGATGCGCCAGCACGGACAAGCCGGCGGCGCCGGCGAGGCGCGGATCGAGCCCGATATAGACCGCTTTCACGATCGTCGGGATATCGGCCGCGCCTTTGTGCAAACGATGCAGGATGGACGCTTCTCGCGCCTGCCGGTGCTCGATCAAATGCCGCACGAAGCGCTGCGCTTGCCGCACCGGCATGCCGTGGCCCGACAAATAAAGCGGTTCGGTGCGGCGCGCGAGCTTGTGCAGCGAGGCCATGTAATCGCTCATGGCGCCGTCGGGCGGCGCGACAATTGTGGTCGACCACGACATCACGTGATCGCCGGCGAAAATCAGATCGGCTTCCTTGAACGCAAAGGCCATGTGATTGGCGGTGTGGCCCGGCGTCGTGATCGCTTCCATGGTCCAGCCGTCGCCCGAGACCACCTCGCCGTCGGCGAGGGCGATGTCGGGGCGGAAATCCATGTCGGCCGAGGCATCGAGCTTGCGCGTCTCGCCGATATGGAGCGGCCGTGCCAGGCGGTGCGGGCCTTGGGCGTAGACCTTCGCGCCGGTCGCCGCCTTCATCTTCGGCACCCCCGGCGAATGATCGCGATGGGTATGGGTGACGAAAATGTGGGTGACGGTTTCGCCGCGCACGGCATCGAGCAGCGCCGCGATATGCGCGTCGTCGTCCGGGCCGGGATCGAGGATCGCGACTTTGCCGCGGCCGATGATGTAGCTCATCGTGCCCTTGAAGGTGAACGGTCCTGGATTATTGGCGACGACGGCGCGCACGCGTGGCGCTACTTCCGCCACCTTGTCGGGTTGCAGATCGAAATGCTTGTCGAACGGAATGTCGTCGCTCATTGGGAAAGGCCGCTCCTATTTGCGCAGCCAGACCTCGAAGCCGAGCGGGTCGAGGCGAATTTCGCCGATCCCGAACTGCGACTGCGACACCAGCCCCGCCATGCTCTCTTTGGTATAGGCTCGTTTCTTCAGCATGGTGTTGAAGGTGAGCTTGATCATCGCGGCGGCAAAGACGCCGCGGCCCGCAACATAGTCGTTCACGGCCCGCCGTGAAAAGTCCTTGCGCAGGTCGATGATCAGCGCCGTGCCGCCGGATTTGAGCACGCGGTGCATCTCGTTGAGCGCTAACAGCGGCCGGGTGAAGTTCTTGAACGCCGCGCGGCAGACAATGAAATCGAACTGCGTGTTGGGAAACGGCAGGTCAGCGGCGTCGCCCTGCTCGAAATCGACGCGAACGTTCGCGGCACGCGCATTCTCGGCCGCCATGCGCACGAAGCTGCGGCTGATATCGAGGCCGGTGACCCGGCTATCGGTCAGCTTGGCGAGCTCGATGGCGAGATAGCCGGGCCCCGGCGCGATTTCGAGCACACTGGAACCGGGGTTGAGGTGCGCCGCGATCCGCTGCGCGATGCGCTGGAACTCGTCTAAATCCCGCGCCGTCTGCCGGGCATACCATGAGGCGACGAAACCCTCCATTCCGACGCCCTTGTGAGGCTTGGATGGCGCAGCAGCCATGCCGTAATTCCGCATTTCCGCGCCCTCTGCACGCCGCTTTCGGCGGCGGCTGTTCTTGCACGATTTTATGGGGGTCTGTGTGGCCCGCACGTGTCTTTTCGACGATCCGTGCGGCGCTGCCGCGACCGCAAGCGCCCCTCATCATCCGCGAAGGCGGATGATCCAGTAAGCCGCGATGTGGTGTTCCGGAAATCTGGCGGCGGTTACTGAACGCCCCGCCTCCGCGGGGCATGACAAAGTGCGCAAAAAAATAGAGCCCCGGTGCCGGGAATGCCGGGGCTCTAGCAATCTCAATTCGCCACGGTAAGGTAGGACCGAGACCGCACCACCTATTATGCACGTGGCGTGCCAAGTCCGACCTGGGCCGGGTCTTTGCGGAAGAAGCGACGATTCCGCGCGGATTCCCGAGCGTTTATCTTTGCGCCCCCGGCAGGCCGCCGTTCTTGATCGGATTGCGGGCTTTTGCTGGCTATTTTGCAGGCAGCGAATGAGGGCGAATAGCGAATGGCGAGTCGTAAGCAGAGCGATTCCTCTCCCTAATCGCTATTCGCCACTCCCCATTCGCCGCCCCTTGGGCCTTCAAAACGGCGTCCGGCTGCGCATGGCGGCCGCCAGCGTGCCTTCATCGAGATAGTCGAGCTCGCCGCCGACCGGCACGCCGTGGGCAAGCCGCGTCACCTTCACGTTCGCCTCGTGAAGGAGGTCGGTGACGTAATGCGCGGTGCTCTGGCCGTCGACCGTGGCGGAGAGCGCGATCACAACTTCCTTGACCTGCGGATCGGACGCCCGCTTGACCAGCGCGTCGATGGAAAGATCGTCCGGCCCGATACCGTCCAGCGGCGACAGCGTGCCGCCAAGCACATGGTAACGCGCATTGATCGCATGCGCGCGCTCCAGCGCCCAGAGATCGGCAACGTCGGCGATCACGACGAGCGCCGAGCCGTCGCGCTTGGGGTCGGTACACACCGTGCACGGATTTTGCGTATCGATATTGCCGCAGGTCTTGCACACCTCGATCTTCTCGATCGCGGTCTGCAGGGCCGCCGCCAGCGGCGCCATGATCAATTCGCGCTTCTTGATCAGAAACAGCGCCGCGCGCCGCGCCGAACGCGGGCCGAGCCCCGGCAGGCGGGCCAGGAGCTGGATCAGGCGTTCGATTTCGGGACCGGCGGCGACGCTAGGCATCGCCGCTTCCAACTCTAGTGGTCAGGCGGCACGGCTTCTCGGTCAGAGTCCCCTCACCCCAACCCTCTCCCGGCTGGGAAGAGGGAGTTCGCATGAGCAATCCGGTCATTCTTAAAACAGCTTCATGCCGGGCGGCAGCGGCAGGCCGCCGGTGAGCGCCTGCATTCTTTCCTGCAGCATCGCATCGAGCTTGCGGCGCGCGTCGGCATGCGCCGCGACGATGAGATCTTCGAGGATTTCTTTCTGATCGGACTTGAGCAGCGAGTCGTCGATCCGGGCGCCGCGCAAATCGCCCTTGCCGGAAAGCTTCATGGCGACAAGGCCGCCGCCGGCCACGCCCTCGACTTCGATCCGGTCGAGCTCGGCCTGCATCGCTTCCATCTTCGACTTGAGTTCGGTGGCCTGTTTCATCAGGCCGAGAAAATCAGGCATCGCAGTTTCCTTCCGTCACCCTGAGGCGCGAGCGCAGCGAGCCAACCAAGTCGGCTATAGCCGACTTGGACAGCTAGGCTTCGAAATCGGCAAAAGCCGATTTCGCTAGGGCGACGGCCCGGGCGCCTCGGCCGGCATCCTTCAAGGGCCGCTACGCGGCCACCTCAGGATGACGGTCAACAATTAGCTGTTACGGCTCATCATCGGGAGTCTCAATATCAACTTGCTCAGAGGATTGCGGCTCCTCTGTATTTCCGGCCGGCGGCCGCACCGAAACGATCTCGGCGCCGGGGAAGCGCGCCAGTACCGCCTGCACCAAGGGATCGCTGCGCACATTGTCTTTCATCTCGGCTTTGCGCATTTCGGTCTGAGCTTTGACCGACGGCGCGCCGGATTCCTTGGAGACGGCGATCATCCAGCGGCGGCCGGTCCAGTCGTTGAGCTTCTTGGACAGTTCGCCGACCAGCGCGTGGCGCGCGCTCGGCTCCAGCGCGAGTTCGAGCTTGCCGTCCTCGAAGCGAACGAGCCGCACGTCGCGTTCGAGCGCGCTCTTCATCGCCAGATCGCGCTTTTCACCGGCGAGTGCGATCAGGGCTTCGAAACTTTTGACGGCGCGTGCCGGCATCTCGTCGCCGCGCGCGAGCGCGTCGTCGAGCGGCGGCGCGGACGGCGCCGGAGCCGCGGAGGCGAGGGGACCGCGCGATGCGCGCGGCGCGGAAGGAGCGGACGCCGAAGGCGCAGGTCCCGAAGGGGCTAGTCCCGGAGAGTTCATCGACGTCTTGGCCGCCGCACCATTGCCGCGCGCGGCGTCGCCGAGCGAGCGGATCGCTTCGTCGGGCGTCGGCAGGTCGGCGGCATAGGCAATGCGCACCAGCACCATCTCGGCGGCGTCGACCGGGCGACCCGCGGCCTCGACTTCGGCGATGCCCTTGAGCAGCATCTGCCAAGTCCGCGCCAGGACGCGCATCGAGAGCTTGGTCGCGAAGGCGCGGCCGCGCGTGCGCTCGGCTTCGGTGAGTGACACATCATCGGCGATCGACGGCACGATCTTCACGCGCGTAACGAAATGCGTGAATTCGGCAAGGTCGCCGAGCACCATCGCGGGATCGGCGCCGGCATCGTATTGGTCGCGCAATTCCTTGAGCGCGGCCGCGATATCGGCACGCATCAGCGCTTCAAACAGGTCGATGACTCTGGTGCGATCGGCGAGCCCCAACATCTGCCGCACATCTTCGGCCCGCACGGTTCCCGCCGCATGCGCGATCGCCTGATCGAACAAAGACAACGAATCGCGCACCGAGCCTTCGGCGGCGCGCGCGATCAGGCCGAGCGCCTCGGGCTCGGCTTCGAGTTTTTCTTGCGCCGCGATGTTTTGCAGGTGCTTCACCAGAAGCGCGGCGTCGACCCGGCGCAGGTCGAAGCGCTGGCAGCGCGACAGCACGGTGATCGGCACGCGGCGGATTTCCGTCGTGGCGAAAATGAATTTGGCGTGCGGCGGCGGCTCTTCCAGCGTTTTCAGCAGCGCATTGAACGCCTGCGGCGTCAGCATATGCACTTCGTCGAGGATATAAACCTTGTAGCGTGCCGAGACCGGCGCGTAGCGCACGGCGTCGTTGATCTGCCGCACGTCATCGACGCCGTTATGGGAGGCGGCGTCCATCTCGATGACGTCGAGATGGCGGCTTTCCATGATCGCTTCGCAATGCACGCCGAGCACCGGCATCTTGATGGTCGGCGAGGTGACGGAGCCGTCGGGCAATTCGTAATTGAGCGCGCGCGCCAGAATGCGCGCCGTCGTGGTTTTGCCGACGCCGCGCACGCCGGTGAGGATCCAGGCTTGCGGAATGCGGCCGGCCTCGAACCCGTTCGACACCGTGCGCACCATGGCATCCTGGCCGATCAGGTCGTCGAAAGTCGACGGCCGGTATTTGCGCGCCAGCACGCGGTAGGCAGCGGGTGTGGTGGTAGCGTCACTCATCAACTGCGTGTCGTTTGTTACTGCGGCCGGGACCGAGACCTCAATGCAAGACCTCAATTCATGACCCTAATATATGACGCGGTGCCGGATGGGCGAAGCGGCATCCGGGTCTGCATCCCCGCTCATCGTCGAAAAGGGTGGGAGGCTGACGAGCGACCCGAACCGGGCTCGTTAGGGCTGCTTCCTTCCGGATCTGACCCGGTTGGCGAGTGGCTCGTCCACCGCCAACCTCCCGGCACTTATATCGACCGCGCGGGAAGGGAAAGCAAGCAGCGGCGCACATCCGGCGGACACGGAAAACCAAGCCACGGCCAGGTCGCCGAGGTCGCTTACGACGTGTTTTACGAGTGAAGTCGGTGGGGGGCGACTGAGCTCAGGCGGCGTAGACGCTCCTTGACCTTGCACACCGGCGCGGTTTGAATCAGGCGCGGGCGCGCGATAAGCGCCGACAGGAGCGAAAACGATGACCTTCCGCATCGCCATCGTGCAGCCGATCACGCATCGTCCACCCGACGATGAGCGCAACGTCGCGGACGCGGTGCAGGCGATCGAGCGCGCCGCTGGGCGTGCTCCGCCCGCAATGGCAGCGGCCGGAACTCTACAACACGTTCTATCCGCGGCCACTGCGCGAAGTAACTGTGCGCGAAGCGGCTGAATGATCCGGCTCACATCCGCTCCCGTCTGATCATCGTGCCAGCACCCCCCGAACTCGGCCAAAAGCCCCGGCTCGGCTACACAGCGAGCTTGATCGATCGCATGGCGCATCGTCGCGGCGACGAGGCTGCGGTCAAAAAGCTGTCCGAACACGAACGCGCCGGCGTCCATGTGATTGGCGGCGAGCTCATTGTGCTCAAGAGTTCGGGCGATCCATCGGGCGAAACATGCAGCGCGCTGTTTTCGTCCGCCGAAGTCCGCGCGCTTGGCGCCGTCCGCGAGAGCGTCTTTCTTGGCGTCATGAACGATGCGCCGCGCTTTGCCTTCGGCATTGATCCGCAAACGGCCGAAGTGCTGAAGGCGCGGACCGATCTGAAAATCACCGACCTGCGCAGCATCGCGGTGCAGGGCCTGGTCGGCGCGGATGAACTGCCGCCGCTGGCCGAAGCCAAGGCCGTGCTCGGCTGGCATGCGCGCCATCGCTTCTGCCCGAACTGCGGTTCGCCGACACAGGTCGTGCAGGCCGGATGGCGGCGCGATTGTCCGGTATGCAAGGTCCAGCATTTTCCGCGCACCGATCCGGTCGTCATCATGCTGGTGATTGCGGGCGAGCGTTGCGTGCTCGGCCGCTCGCAGCGTTTCGCGCCGACCATGTGGTCCTGTCTCGCCGGTTTCATTGAGCCCGGCGAAACGATCGAGGAAGCGGTGCGGCGCGAAGTGCTTGAGGAAGCCGGCATCGCCTGCGGCCAGGTAAAGTATTTTGCGTCGCAGCCATGGCCGTTTCCCTCGTCGCTGATGATCGGCTGTCATGCGCAGGCGCTGTCGGACAAGATCGTCATCGATTACGAGGAACTCGAGGATGCGCGCTGGTTCGAGCGCGAAGAACTGGCGGCGATGCTCAAGCGCCGGCACAAAGACGGTTTGACCACGCCGCCGCCGGTCGCCATCGCGCACCACATCATTCGTGATTTTGTCGAGAACGGCTGCAATGTCATCAAGTAACGTCGCGCCGCGTATCCTCTGCGCCGGCATCATCGTGCTCGACGAAGTGTTTCGCGTCGAGGAATTCCCGCAGCCCGACGGCAAGGTGCAGGCCAATGGATTTTTTGTCGTCAACGGTGGTTGCGCGGCGAACGCAGCCGTGGCGATCGCGCGGCTTGGCGGCCGCGCCGCGCTCGCGGGTCCTTTGGGCGGTCCCGAAGGCGAAGACGGCAATGGCGACCGCGTGCTCAAGGCGCTTCAACGCGAGAATGTCGATTGCACGTTCTGCCAGCGCATCGACGGCATGGCGACGGCGCTGTCGGCCATTTTCATGAACGCACACGGCGACCGCACCATCGTGACCTATCGCGATGAGCGGGTTGCGGCGACCAAGCCGAAAGATCCGGACGCAATCGTTGCCAATGCCGATGCGGTTTTGGCGGATAACCGCTACCCCGATTTTGTGCTGCCGATCTGCGAAGCGGCGCGGCGGCGCGAGCTCCCCGTTCTCATCGACGGCGACCGGCCGACGGTCGAGGACGATCCGCTGTTCCGCCTCGCCACGCATGTCATTTTTTCTTCGGAGTGTTTGCGCGCGACCACCGGCGTGACCGACCTCGGCGACGGCTTAAAACGCATCGCCAAGAAGACCAGCGCCTTCCTCGCCGTCAGCAACGGACCGGGTGACATTATCTATCTCGACGAGGGTACGTTGCGCCGCGCCCCCGTGTTCAAGATCACTGCCGTCGATACTTTGGGCGCGGGCGACGCGTTCCATGGCGGTTTCCTCCTGGCGCTGGCGGAGGGCCAAAGCATCACCGCGGCCATGCGCTTCGGCGCGGCCGTCGCCGGGATCAAGTGCACGCGGATCGGCGGTTCGGCGGGGTGCCCCAGCCGGGCCGAGGTCGAGGCCTTGTTGGCGGGGGAACCTATCCAAGCCTCCGCTTGATTTGGAATATTTTTCTATGTAGATAGCCGTATCTGTAATTTTTTGGAACAATATTCCCATGGATGCTATAGATCGAAAGATCCTTGCGGTTCTGCAGGAAAACGCGGCTCTTTCAGTCGCCGAGATCGGCTCTCGGGTCGGCCTGTCCTCGACGCCGTGTTGGAAACGCATCCAGCGGCTTGAGGCCGACGGCGTCATCCAGAAGCGCGTGGCGATCATCGATCAGGACAGTATCGGGCTCGGCATCAGCGTTTTCGTCTCGATCGAGACCGGCGACCATTCGCAAGACTGGCTCGACAAATTCGCCAAGACCGTCACCGCCATGCCGGAAGTGATGGAGTTCTACCGCATGGCGGGCGACGTCGATTACATGTTGCGCGTCGTGGTGCCGGACATCGCCGGCTACGACACCTTCTATAAGCGGCTGATTTCGACGGTGCCGCTGAAAAACGTCACGTCGCGTTTCGCAATGGAAAAGATCAAGTCGACAACGGCATTGCCGATTCCGTAAGGCTGCCTGGCGGCGAGCTTATCTGCCTACGGTGTTTGCTCCCGCGGACATCGCCTGCGTGGTGCGGCTCACCGTCTCGGCGAGGATCTTTTCGAACACGTCCGGATCGTCGCCGAGGTTGACGCGGGCCGAGCAGTCCGGATTGCAGCTATACGTGGTGCGCGAAGGGCCGCGATAAACGTAGACCACGTGATCAGACGGGCTGGTGACCACGATGGCCTTCTCCGACAGCACGACGCCGCCGCGGTCCATGACCACGACATTGGTGCCGCCGTAGCCCTTTCCGGTCACGATGGCGATGCCGCCGGACTGAATCGTAATGTCGGCGATCAGCGGGTTGCCGATCACGACCGTCGCGGCGCGGTCCGGAAGCTTAAACAGGGTGGCCTGATCGAGCCGAACCACGATCGGCTCGTCGGCAACGGCCTGCGATGCGACGGCCGCGAACAGGAGGACTGCCGCCAGCCAATGCAGCGCGCTTTTGGCCATGCGGCCTGGCACGCACAACGCCGTCATCGATACTCTCCGAAACGCTACGCGGATTCGACAACTCAAGGGCCGAGCTGGCCAGTCTAACGAGACCGGTCCACTTGACTGCAAATTAGTGAATGAAGTGCAAATCCCCGGGCCCCGTCACGTGGGGTTTGAGGCCGGCGGTCGTCACTGCGTAAACGGGTGCACAAGCTGCGCCGGAAAACTGGTCGGGAATTCGCGCTCGGCGACGCCGTAGTGATCGGGCAGCTCGCCTTTGGGCATATAAAACGTGCCGCAGATGATATCCAGGATCGGGAACGTCGACGCAAAATTCTTCTCGCCGCCACGATCGGCCGCGGTGTGATGCCAGCGATGAAACACCGGTCCGGCGATCACGTATTTGAACGGGCCGAGCGTCCACTCGAGATTGGCGTGCACGAAGGCCGAGTGTGCGATGGTCAGCGGGCCGAGCACGACCAGCACGTTCGGCGAAATGCCGATCATGAGCATGATTACGTCGGCCGTCACGCTGCGCAGGAACAGTTCGACGGGATGAAAGCGCGCTGCAGAGATCCACTCCAGTTCCTCGGACGAGTGATGCACCGCGTGATACTTCCACAATGTGCGGCCGTGAAACCAGCGGTGCGCGCAGTACAAGATGATATCTTCGCCGACGAGAAAGATGATCATCTGCACGCCGAGGGGAAGCGAGGCGAGCGGCCCATGGCCGTTATCATAGAAGGCGATCAGGCCCTCCGCGGTGGTGATTTGAAACAGCAGCGCCGCGCCGGCGATCAGCATGCCGATGCGCAGATAGCGGGCGATAACGGGAATGAAGAACCAGTAGCAAAGATCGGTGACGATATCGCTCTTGTGCCACCACGGCTTGCCTGGATTGCACGCCCAGAACGAGGTGAGCACGGTGAAGGCGACCGCCAATCCGAGCGAGATCGGCAGGTTCTTCATGAATGTCTGGCCGAAGCTGATGAAGAAGGCGAGCAGTTCTTGAGTCATGTCGTCGGGCCTGTGCTGTCGGCGTGCTGCTTATATGACATTGATAGCGAAATGCCGATTAAGGCGCCGTGAACGGCGAAAACGAAAGTTCGGCACGCCGCGATGATCTGATACTTGTTTGATACAAGTTGTGCGCGGCCCGCTTACACGGGCGCAACAAATGCCTGCTAGTTGTGACGATGCGGCGCCATAACAATTCGCGAAGCTTGTTGCACGTTTCGCGTCGCCGCCGTCTTGGTTTATCGATCGTAAACAAATAACGGCCGCATTACGGTGGCGGCAAACAACACGCGCGCAGGCTCGCGGATCTGACGTGAGTTTCCAGTGCGATCTTTCTACGCAACATGATGTTAACTACATCGCGGGAAGCGCGATTGATAGGGTGTTTCATCGATTGGTTTAACCCCGTTGAAATTTCTCGGCGATAGCTTCGCGACACGATCCAAACGGCGCGAAAAAACCGTTGGGTCAGATCAGACAGCCAAGTGTGGACCTTAAGGAGCCAACCCATGAAGACCATTTTGTCACGTTTCGTGAAGGACGAGTCGGGCGCGACGGCCATTGAATATGGTCTCATCGCCGCCGGCATCTCGGTCGCGATCATCGCGACCGTGCAGGGCCTCGGCACCAACCTGAAGGGTACGTTCAGCAGCGTTTCGACCGCCCTCAAGTAAGCTTCGTTCTTTCCGTAGTGTTACGAGAGGGCTCCGGTCAGTTGCCGGGGCCTTTTCGATTTTTAGCGCCCGTTGCCGCTGTGTGTGCCGGCGCTAACCTGCTCTCAACCGGCGCGGCGTATGCCGGCGGCAAAGCGGAACGAGAAGCAGAGCGACGATGCCATGCTGACTGAAGCGATCAAATTGACGCTGTTTCCGGCCATGATGGCGTTCGCCGCGTCGAGCGATCTCTTGACGATGACGATCGCCAACCGCGTGTCGCTGATTCTCATCGCCGGCTTCGTCGTTCTGGCGCTGCTCAGCGGCATAACCGCCCCGGAATTATTGTCGCATCTCGGCGCCATGGCTGTGGTGCTCGCGGTGGCGTTTTTCTGTTTCGCCTGCGGCTGGATCGGCGGCGGCGACGCCAAGCTCGCGGCGGCAACGGCGCTTTGGCTCGGCTTCAGTCATTTGTTCGACTATCTGGTCTATGCGTCGCTCCTCGGTGGCGCGCTCACCTTGTTGATCGTCGAATTCCGCGCCATGCCGCTGCCGCCGCTTCTTGCCGGCCAGGATTGGGCGGAGCGGCTGCACAAGGAAGGCGGCGGCGTTCCCTACGGCATCGCGCTCGCCGCTGCAGCCCTCATGGTCTATCCGCAAACCCAATGGATGACGGCGCTCGGCCTTTGATTGCCGCTTCGCCGCATTCGTCAACGCAAGATTAACGCGATTTGGATACGCCTCATTAACCATGCTTTGACGTTTAGCTGATGATATCAGCGATAACGGCCGCTTTCGGTCGTGACGTCACGTGGAAAGCGAAGCGTAATGAAAGCCGCGCGTCTCGTGGTACTCGGTGTCGCTGTTGCCGCCGGCGGCATCGCGGCATTTTTGGCCGCGAGCAACAAACAGTCGGCACCGCCGCCGCCGCCGCCGCAAGCAGCGCCGCTTGAGACGGTGGATGTGCTCGTCGCCAAAAGCGATCTCACGCGCGGCCAGGTGGTCGATGGCTCCGATATCGGCTGGCAGACGTGGCCCGCCGCGGCCGCCAATTCGAGCTTCATCAAGAAATCCGAGCAGCCCAACGCCCCCGAACAATTTGTCGGCGCGATCGTGCGGGTCGGGATGGTGGCGGGCGATCCGATCCGCGGCCCTTATGTCGTGATGGCCAAGGGCTCCGGCTTCATGGCGGCGGTGCTGCCGCAAGGCATGCGCGCGGCCTCAATCGATATCTCGCCCGAGAGCAGCGCCGGCGGTTTCATTCTTCCGGATGATCGCGTCGACGTCGTGCTGACCCGGCGCGACAAGGCCGCCGAGAAAGCAACCGGCGTTGAAAAATTCGTCAGTGACACGATCTTGAGAAATGTGCGGGTGTTGGCAATCGATCAGACCATCGACGACAAGGGCGGCATCAAAACCGTGCTTGGCAAGACAGCAACGCTCGAACTCACGGAGCCACAGGCCGAGACGCTCACGCTGTCGCATCAGCTCGGCTCGGTTGCTTTGACGCTGCGCAGCATACGTGACTCGCAGACGACCGCAGAGGGCGTCGGCGACACCAGCAAGGACGATCGCGGCAATATCAGTACCGTGCGTTTCGGCGTTAGCACGCTTGGAACCGGCCAGTGAGCCGGCGGAGGACTTTGACGATGACGGCACGGACAGCGAAACGCGCGGCAAGTCCTCGCAGCCTTCGCGCCGCAAGTCTTGGCGCCGCAAGTCTTGCGGTCGTGATTGCCGCGGGCTTGATGGCGCCGCGCGCGATCGCGGGAAACGTCGGATATGGCGGGCCACCGCCGCAGATGGTTCACGTCAGTGCCAGCGATGTCGGCGCGCAGCCGATCGCGCTTGGCGTCAGCAAATCGATCGTCATCGATCTGCCGCGCGACATCAAGGATGTGCTGGTCGCCGATCCCAAGATCGCCAATGCGGTCGTCCGTTCGGCGCGCCGCGCCTACATCATCGGCAGCACTGCCGGCCAAACCAACGTGTTCTTCTTCGACGCGCAAGGCCAGCAGATCGCCGGCTTCGACATCGCGGTGACGCGCGACCTCAACGGCATGCGCGAAGCGATCCACCAGGTCCTGCCGGATTCGGACATTACCGTTGAGGGTATCGGCGACGGCGTCGTTCTCGGCGGAACCGCGTCAAGCCAAGCCGAGGCCCAGCAGGCTTTCGATATCGCGACGCGGCTTCTCAACACCGGCAGCGCCGAAGCCGTCGGGCAGGGCAATAAAGTCGTCAACGCCATCGTCGTCCGCGGCGGCGATCAGGTCATGATCAAAGTCACCGTTGCGGAGGTCGAGCGCGATCTCGTCAAGCAGCTCGGCATCAATCTGTCCGGTACGTTGGGTTACGGCACGGCGGTGCTCAATTTCAATAATACCAACCCGTTCTCGGCCTCCGGCCAGCCGCTCAGCACGTCCGCCATCACCGGCGGGTTCAAGAATGTCAGCGCGACGCTGCAGGCCATGGAGCAGGCCGGCGTTATTCACACGCTTGCCGAGCCGAACCTGACCGCGATTTCAGGTGAAACGGCGACCTTCCTCGCCGGCGGCGAATTCCCGGTCCTCAACGGCTTTAGCTGCTCCACCGCGACGACCGCGAGCACCACGCAGACCTGTCAGCCGGCCATCGACTTCAAGAAGTTCGGCGTCAGCCTGAACTTCACACCGGTGGTGATGAGCGAAGGCCGCATCAGCCTCAAGGTGATGACCGAAGTCTCCGACCTGTCGAGCAACAATTCGCTGACCATCAACGTCCCGGGCACCACCCAGAATGCAACGGTGCCGTCGATCCGCACCCGCCGCGCCGAGACCACGGTCGAAATTCCCTCCGGCGGTTCGCTCGCCATGGCCGGCATGATTCAGAACCAGACGAAGCAGTCGATCAGCGGCCTGCCGGGCCTGGCGGAGCTTCCGGTTCTCGGAGCTTTGTTCAAGAGCCGCGACTACATCAACCAACAAACGGAATTGATGGTGATCGTGACGCCTTACGTGGTGCACGCCGTCGCGCAGAAAGACCTGTCGCGGCCCGACGACGGCTTCGCCGATTCCAGCGACCCGGCAGCCATCCTGCTCGGACGCTTCAACCGTATCTACGGCGTCGGCGGCATGCCTGATCCGCCCGACACCTATCGCGGCAAATACGGATTCATCCTCGATTGAGCCGGCAGCAGGAGACGACGATGCAAGTTGATCGCACAATGATCGCCGGCCGCCGCGCCACGGCGGGGATGCTGGTGCGCGCCGCGCTCGCCGCCGGCTGCGCGTTGTTCGTGAGCGGCTGCATTACCGATCAGCAGGTTGCCGGGACTCCCGACGTGCCGACCGATTACCGCATGCGCCATCCGATCACGCTCAAGGAATCCGACCGCGCGATCGAGGTCTTTATCGGCACCAATCGCGCCGAGCTCAATCCGACGCAGCGCGCCCAGATTCTCGCATTCGGGCTGCGATGGAAGCGGGACGCGACCGGCGGCATTATTATCGACCGGCCGCTCGGCAGCAGCAATGAGCACGCGGCGGCCGATTCCATGCGCGAGATCGTGTCGATACTCAACGCGAGCGGCATGCCGCCGTCGAGCATCGCGGTGCGCACCTATCAGGCGACCGGCCCGGCCCTCGCCACGGTCCGGATCAGCTATCCGAAGGTTATCGCGCAAGCCGGACCTTGCGGTCTCTGGCCTGAAGACATCGGTCCGAGTGCGACCCGCGACTATTTCGAAAATCAGCCGCCGTGGAATTACGGCTGCTCCAGTCAACGCAATCTCGCCGCCATGGTCGACAATCCAGCCGACCTCGTGCAGCCGCGCGCCGAGACCGCCGCTTACACGGCGCGGCGAACTACGGTGCTCGAGAAATATCGCGTGGGCCTCGATCCTTCGACGCAAGCGTCTTCGTCCGCCGCGGCGGCCAAGATCAGCGACGTTGGCAAATAAGTTGATGTGAGTGACACCGGTACAAGATGAAACAAACCACTCAAGCCGCTCAGGAAGAGGCCGCTGCCGCCGAAGCCGCGCACGATGAGCACATCGCGCCGGCGCCGCGCGTGTCGGTGCAGGCCTTCTGCGAGAACGTCGATACCGCTGCCGCCGTCCAGGCGGCCGGCGAGGATCGCCGCTTGGCCAAAGCCCACCTGCGCGTCCAGATGGGCGGCATGGCGGCGGCGATCGAAGCCTATCAAAGCTCGCCGACGCCGAACGTAATCATCCTGGAATACGAGAGCCGCGGCAACGAGATCCTGACCGGGCTCGATCGGCTCGCCGAGTATTGCGACGCCGGCACGCGGGTCATCGTCATCGGCAATATGAACGATGTGACGCTCTACCGCGAATTGGTGAAGCGCGGCGTGAGCGACTATTTGATTGCGCCGGTCGGCGTGTTGCAGGTCGTGCGTGCGGTCTGCGGCCTTTATTCGGCGCCGGATGCCAAGCCGGTCGGCCGTATCATCGCCGTGGTCGGCGCCAAGGGCGGCGTCGGCGCTTCGACGGTCGCGCACAACATCGCCTTCTCGATCGCACGCGACCTTCAGCTCGACTCGGTCGTGACCGATCTCGATCTGGCCTTCGGCACCGCGGGTCTCGATTTCAATCAGGACCCGCCGCAGGGCATCGCCGAAGCGGTGTTCTCGCCCGACCGCATCGATACCGCGTTCGTCGACCGCCTGCTGGCGAAGTGCACGGATCACCTGAACCTGCTCGCGGCGCCGGCGACGCTCGACCGCGTTTATGATTTCGGAGCCGAAGCGTTCGACTCGATCTTCGATTCACTGCGCGCGACAGTGCCGTGTGTCGTGCTCGACGTTCCGCACCAGTGGACCGGCTGGACCAAGCAGACTTTAGTGGGCGCCGACGACGTTCTTATCGTCGCCGCGCCCGACCTTGCCAACTTGCGCAATACTAAAAATATCTACGACTTCCTCAAGGCGGCGCGGCCAAATGATCGTCATCCGCGCTATTGCCTGAACCAGGTCGGCGTGCCGAAACGCCCCGAGATCAAGGCTGCGGATTTTGCCAAGGCGCTCGAGGATGAAGCCATGGCCATCATTCCGTTCGAGCCGCAGCTGTTCGGCGCGGCCGCCAATAACGGCCAGATGATCGCGGAGATTTCCGCAAATCATAAGACCGCCGAAATGTTTCGCTCGCTGGCGCAGCATCTTACCGGCCGTTTGGAGCCGAAGAAGCAGCGTTCCGGCTTTCTGTCGCCGCTGATCGAGAAAATTTTGGGGTAGCGTTACATCGTTGGAGTTGCGTTGGTGTTTGGCAAGCGTCCCACTGGTGGTTCTCCGGTTGCTGTTGAGCAACGGCCTACACTCGCGCCCAATGCGCCGCCGCCGCCGGCGGCGGGCGGAGCATCGGAAGGCGGCCGCTCGCCTATGCCGTCTGCCGGGCTCGGCGCGCCGATTATCTCGGCGCCGACCAGTAAGCCCAATGTCGGCGGGCCGGCAAACCCGCCGCCGCAAGTTCCTTCCGCGGTCGATTCGCGCCGCTCGGAAACCTATTACGAAGTCAAAAGCACGATCTTCGGCGCATTGATCGAGGCGATCGATCTCGCGCAGCTTGCCAAGCTCGATGCCGACTCCGCGCGCGAGGAAATCCGCGACATCGTCAACGAAATCATCGCGATCAAGAACATCGTGATGTCGATCGCCGAGCAGGAGGACCTGCTCGACGATATTTGCAACGATGTTCTCGGCTATGGTCCGCTCGAGCCTCTCCTGGCGCGCGACGAAATCGCCGATATCATGGTCAACGGTTCGGGCACGGTTTACATCGAAGTCGCGGGCAAGATTCAAAAGACCGGCATTCGCTTCCGCGACAATCAGCAGCTCCTGAATATTTGCCAGCGCATCGTCAGTCAGGTCGGCCGCCGCGTCGACGAATCCTCGCCGATCTGCGACGCGCGCTTGCCGGACGGCTCGCGCGTCAACGCCATCGTGCCGCCGCTTGCGATCGACGGACCGGCGCTCACCATCCGCAAATTCAAAAAAGACAAGCTGACGTTGGAGCAGCTCGTCAAATACGGTTCGATTTCGCGCGAAGGCGCGGACATCCTCAAAGTGATAGGCCGCTGCCGTGTCAACACCTTGATCTCCGGCGGCACGGGTTCGGGCAAAACGACGCTGCTCAATTGCCTGACGCGTTACATCGATGAGGACGAACGCGTCGTCACCTGCGAAGACGCCGCCGAATTGCAATTGCAGCAGCCGCACGTGGTGCGGCTGGAGACACGGCCGCCGAACCTCGAAGGCGAGGGCCAGATCACGATGCGCGATCTGGTCAAGAACTGCCTGCGCATGCGGCCTGAACGCATCATCGTCGGCGAAGTCCGCGGACCCGAAGCGTTCGACTTGTTGCAGGCGATGAATACCGGCCACGACGGCTCGATGGGCACGTTGCACGCCAATACGCCGCGCGAGGCGCTGTCGCGTCTTGAATCCATGATTACCATGGGCGGCTACGCGCTGCCGTCGCGCACCATCCGCGAGATGATTTGCGCATCCGTCGATGTCGTCGTCCAGGCGGCGCGCCTGCGCGACGGCTCGCGCCGCATCACGCACATCACCGAAGTGGTGGGCCTGGAAGGCGACGTCATCATCACGCAAGACGTCTTCCTTTATGACCTCATCGGCGAAGACGCCAACGGCAATCTCATCGGCCGGCACCGTTCGACCGGCATCGGCCGTCCGAAGTTCTGGGAGCGTGCGCGCTATTACGGCGAGGAGTCGCGTCTCGCGGCAGCTCTCGACGCAGCGGAAGTCGCCAACGGCACGACCTAGGTCTGAGCGCAGGAAACAGTAATGGGTACCTACGGCCTGATCATACTGGTGGCGATCGCGTTCGGCGGCGTGGCTTGGGTATTCATCTATCCGATCTTGTCCGGCGAGAACCAGGCGGCACGGCGCATGGCGAGCGTCTCGCGCGCGGAGCCGGTGGCGCGTCCCCAGCGCGCGGCGGCGGCGGGAAAAAGCCGGCGTGAGCAAGTCGAAGGTACGCTCAAGGTCATCGAGGAGCGGCGCAAGAAGGCGAGGCGTCCGCCGCTCGCGGTGCGGCTGAAACAGGCGGGGCTCGATTGGACGAAACGCCGCTTCATGGCGACATTCGCGGTCGTCGGCCTGGGCGCCTTTGTCGCAATGATGGTATTTGGCGTCGGTCTCCTTGCCGCGCTTGGCTTCGGCTTTGCGGCCGGCTGCGGCCTGCCGTTCTGGATGTTGTCGTTTCTCAAGAAACGCCGCGAGTCGAATTTCCTCAAAGAATTTCCGGACGCCGTCGACGTGATCGTTCGCGGCATCAAAGCCGGACTGCCGCTGCTCGATAGCCTCAAACTGATCTCCAGCGACGCCGTTGAGCCGGTGCGCAGCGAGTTTCGCTCGATCGTCGAGACGCAGACGATCGGCATGCCGATCGGTGAAGCCTGCCTGAAACTCTTCGAAAGCATTCCGGTGCCGGAAGCGAACTTCTTCGGCATCGTGGTCTCGATCCAGCAGCGCGCCGGCGGCAATCTGTCGGAAGCGCTCGGCAACCTGTCGCGCGTGCTGCGCGACCGCAAGAAGATGAAAGCGAAAATTCAGGCGATGTCGATGGAAGCCAAGGCGTCCGCGTCGATCATCGGCGCGCTGCCGTTTGTGGTCATGACCCTCGTCTGGCTTACGAGTCCGGACTATATCGCACTGCTTTGGACGGATCCGTTCGGGCGGGTGATGATGGCTTCCTGCGGCGCATGGATGGCGGTCGGCATCTTCGTCATGCGCAGGATGATCAATTTCGATTTTTAGGCTGGTGCAGTCATGATCTCACTCCTCCTCCGTTATCTCGATCTGCAGACGATGACCATGCTATTCGCCGCCATTGCGGCGGGCGCCACGGTGCTGACATTCGCCATGCCGCTGTTGGCGACCGACACGCTGGCGAAACGCATGAAGGCGGTCGCGCTCGAGCGCGAGAAGATGCGCCAGCGCGAGCGCGAGCGAATGGCGCAGGGCAGCAGGGTGACGCTGCGGCAGTCGCCCAAAATGTACATGAAGCGCGCGGTCGACAATTTCAATTTGTCGAAATGGGTCGGGCAGGAGGCCGCGCGCATCAAGCTTGTTCAGGCGGGCTTTCGCGGCCAGGCGCCTTACATCACTTATCTATTCTTCCGCATGGCGATGCCGATCATCATGCTGCTCGGCTCGCTGTTCTATATCTTTATCGTGATCAATCTCGATTATCCGCCGATGGTGAAGGTCGGCATCTGCATCGGCTGCGCCTATCTCGGCATGCACAGTCCGAACCTGTTCCTCAGGAACAAGATTCAGCGCCGGCAGCTTTCGGTCAGACGCGCGTTCCCCGATGCTCTCGACTTGCTGCTGATCTGCGTGGAATCCGGCATGTCGATCGAAGCGGCGTTCCGCAAAGTCAGCGAAGAGATCGGAACGCAGTCGGTGGCGCTGGCGGAGGAATTCACGCTGACCACGGCTGAATTGTCCTATCTGCCGGATCGGCGCCAAGCCTACGAGAACCTGGCGCAACGCACGGGTCTCGAAGGCGTGAAAGCCGTTTGCATGGCCTTGCAGCAGTCTGAGCGCTACGGCACGCCGTTGGCGACGACACTGCGCGTGCTGGCGCAGGAGAATCGCGACATGCGCATGTCGGAGGCCGAGAAGAAGGCCGCCGGCCTGCCGCCGAAGCTTACGGTGCCGATGATCGTGTTCTTCCTGCCGGTGCTGTTCGTCGTCATTCTCGGCCCGGCCGCGATCCGCGTAATGGCGCTGCGGTAGTTTGCCGAGATCGGCTTTATCGTCAATTGCGAGGAGCCAACGGGTCCGGTCCGAAGTGGCCGGCCCGATGACAGGCGCCGCGATGAAGCACTAGATTTTTCGTTGGAGCATGATCTTATCGGACCTTCCTTCGCCCGCCGAAGCGGGCTTCGCGAAGGCGGGAAACCGGTTTCCACTTTTCCGGATCATGCTCCAACCGCGCCGCAAGCTGGATTGCTCTTCACTGCCCTTGCAATGACGGCAATCAGCTCGATCCGGCGTCGGACCGCGCTGCGTGTTTTTGCACCGGGATGTCGCCTTTGCGCGCCAGCATCTGCTTTAGATAAGCGACGTTGGCCGCGGCTTCGTCGGGCGGCAAATCGGCTTGCGCGATGCTCTCGGCTTCGGCGAAGCGGCCCTGCAGGCCGATCACGAGCGCGAGGTTTTGCCGCACGCGCGGATCGACCGGCTGATGCGCCGCCGCGCGGCGCAGCGTCGCCTCGGCGTTTTTGAGATCCTTCGACAATGCGTAGGAAAGGCCGAGATTGGAGAGGACGGTCGGTTCGTCCGGCACGATCTTGAGCGCGGTGAGGTAATGACGCTGTGCGTCGTCGTGCCGGCCCATTTGATCGAGCACCGCGCCTTGCGCGGAAAGGATGTGCCAATCGGGCTGATCGGGCGTGTGGGCGCGATCGAGCACCTGCAGCGCCTGCTGATAATCGCCGTCCTCGGCCAGCGCGCGGCCGTATTCGCCGAGCACGGCCTTGTTGTGCGGGTTCTGCATCGAGATTTGTTCGAGCACGGCGGCGGCCTGCGCGTGTTGGCCGGTGCCGCGGAGCGCCTGCGCGTAGTGCAGTGCCACATTTACGTCCGACGGATTGGCGCGGTATTTCTCGCCGTAGACGTCGACGTCGTGCCGCAGATCGGCCTCCGGGCGCTGATCCGGCGCAAGCGAGATGGAATTGGTCGTGTCGGCGACTTGCGTGGTCTGGCAGCCGGCGGTCGCCGCACCGACTGCGGCGACGATGGCTGCCGAGGCGAGGAGGCGGGCAAATCGGTTGGGACGCATCATTCGATCGCTGCCAGTTCGCCCCGCGCTGGCATGAGAGGCCGGGCCGCGGGGTTCTGCCAGCAATAGTCCGTTAACCCTAATGAGCCGTTAACGAATTAAGGCGTGATTGGGCGTGATTTGACGTGATTGGCGGCCAATTTCCGAGGCTGCTATACAGCCCGCCAGTTTGAAGCGACGCCCGCCGGTGCAGTTTTACCCGCGATCGTTGGAATGGAAATGGAGTCCGCCGCATGTCCGGGTCGCTGCTCTACACCCAGGTCGTTGCCACTAACGATCCAACCGCTCAGATCCAGCTTTTTGGCGTCAACGATTCCGGGGTCGCCGTCGGCGACGTTATAGCCTCATCGGGAGGCATCCTGGGCTTCGTTGCCGGATCGACCTTTCAAGACACCTTCAATTTCCCGTCGGGCGGCTTCGTCGAAGCCTTTGCCATCAATAATTCAGGAGAAATCGTCGGCGACTCTCTCGACGGCCTCGGTGACAGTGTCGCTTTCTCCGTCGAGCTGAGCGATTTGAGCGGCGCGACAGCCATCTCCGGCGTGCCGGCGAACGCTTCTGCCAATGGCATCGACGCCAACGGCGACATCGTCGGCGTGTTGAGTAACAGCGAGCAATTCCAGGTTGTGAACGGCAGCTTTAGCGTTATAAACAATCCGACCGGTGTCGCCTTCAACGCTGTCAGTGAGAACGGCGAAGTCGCGCTCATTGTTCTTAACAGCGCGGTCGGCGGCTTCAACAACCTCCTGGCCACCCCGACGGGTGCGGGTGGCGGACCGCTCGGAAATTTACCTTCTTCATTTGAAGGGCAGGGTGTCAATGACGCCGGTCAGGTCGTCGGCTTTGACAGTAACGGTCAGAACGGCTTTTTCCGGGATACCGGCGGAACGGTCTATGCCGTCGATGTCCCCGGCTCCTACGCGACTTCCGCGGAAGGCATCAACGACAACGGCGAGATCGTCGGTTATTACCGCGACAATTTCGGCAACTTCCATGGCTTCACGACAACCGTCGCCGCCGTCAAAGCCGCCGACGATGTCCTCGCCGCCGCCTGCTATTGCGCGGGCACGCTGATCGCGACTGAAAACGGCGACATCCTGGTCGAAAGCTTGCAGATCGGCGACAAGCTTCTCACCGGGTCCGGCGCGTTGCGCCCGATCAAATGGATCGGCCGGCGCAGTTACGGCGGGCGCTTCATCGCCGGCAGCAAGGATATTCTGCCGATCTGCATCAAGGCCGGCGCGCTGGACGACAACGTGCCGCGGCGGGACCTTTGGATTTCGCCGCACCATGCGATGCTGATCGACGGCCTCTTGATCGAGGCACGCGACCTCGTCAATGGCATATCGATCGTCCAGGCCGAGCGCGTCGATAAGGTGTCGTATTTCCATATCGAGCTCGAAACGCACGATGTGATCGTCGCCGAGGGCGCGTTGTCCGAGACCTTCATGGACGACGACAGCCGCGGCATGTTCCAGAATGCGCATGAATTCCATGTGCTCTATCCGGACGCTTCGGCGCTTCCCACGCAATATTGCGCGCCGCGCGTTGAGGACGGCTACGAGCTCGAAGCCGTGCGGCAGCGTACTGCGCTGCGGGCGGCTGCGGCCGCGCCGGTCGAGCCCCGGATCAGGATATTCCGCCGCCGCGCCAAAGCGGGCTGAACCGTCAGCTCACGGTCTGGCGCAATAGCTTCTCGGCGTTGCCGGAGAAGATCTTGCGGCGGTCGGTGTCGGACATTTCAAGATTCTTGAGCGCTTCGATCGCCGGCTTGATCGGCCCGAGCGGCGTATCGGTCGCGAACACGACTTTATCGGCGCCGAAGAACTCGTAGCCGCAGCGCAGCGCATGCACGCCGCCGCCGAACATCGCGGTATCGGCATAGAAGTCGCGCAAATAGTCGAGATGCGGTCGTTTCAGCGACGGCAGGATTTTTGAATAGTCCTCGTCCGAGGTGCGCGCGCCGAGCACGTCGAGGCCCGCGCCGACGCGGCCGTCGAAATAAGGGATCATGCCGCCGAGATGATGTGTGATGATTTTCAGATTGGGATAGCGGTCGAACAGACCCGAGAACACGAGCCGCACCATCGCGACCGAGGTGTCATAGGGCCAGCCGAAGCACCACCACATTTCGAACCGTGATTTTTGCTCGGCCGGATAATCGGTCAGCACGGCGGTGCGCGCCGGATGCAGCCAAATCGGCCGGTCGAGCTGCGCCATGGCGGCAAAGAGCGGCTCGAAGGCGGGCTCGTCGAGCGGCCGGCCGGCGAGCGGCGAAAAGATCTGTACGCCTACGGCGCCGAGTTGATTGATCGCCCGCTTTGCCTCCTCGACCGAGCTCATGACGTCGGTGAGCGACAAAGCAGCGACGAAACCGGCGAAGCGGTTCGGATGCTTGACGCAAAGCTCGGCCATCGCATCGTTGGCGACGCGCGCCAGCGTCAGTCCCGCGCCGCTGGTCGCGATATCTTCGATCGGCGGATTGGGCAGCGAGATCACCTGGCGATAGTCGCCGAACTCGTCCATCTCGCGAAACCGCGCATCGAGGTCGTGGATCTTGGTCACGCCGCGCAGCCGCGCCGCGATATTGCCGAGTTTCGGCGCGGTCTTGTTCATCTCCTGGAGGTAGCGCTCCGGCGAGATGTGGCAGTAAAGATCGATCAACCTGTCGTCGCTCAAGGCGCCCTCCCAAGCTTTCGCTTATCTGGCGAATAGCGAGCGGCGAATTGCGAATCGCGAAGGCTTGCGTCTATTCGCTACTCGCCATTCGCTAATTCGCTTCTACGTCATTACCCGCACCGGCTTGCCGTCGAGGAAGCCGCGGATGTCGTCGACGACGCCCGAGAAATAGTGCTTGTAGTTCTGCGTCGAGACGTAACCGAGATGCGGGGTGATGACGACGTTATCCATCTTGCGCAGCGGGTGATCGAGCGGCAGCGGCTCGACATCGAACACGTCGAGGCCGGCGCCGGCGATTTTCTTGTCGCGCAAAGCAGCCAGCATCGCTGACTCGTCGATGATCGGTCCGCGTGACGTGTTGATCAGGTAGGCGGTCGGCTTCATCAGGCCGATCTCGTTTCCGCCGACCAGGCCGCGCGAGCGTTGCGACAGCACGACGTGGATGGTGATGAAATCGGACTGGCGGAACAGGTCTTCCTTGCTGACATAGCCGACGCTGGCTTCGGCGCATTTTTCCGGCGTCAGGTTCTGGCTCCAGGCGATCACCTTCATGCCGAAGGCCTTGGCGATATTGGCGGTGCGCTGGCCGAGCTTGCCGAGGCCGAGCACGCCGAGGGTGAGGCCTTCGAGCTCGGGGCCGATCGTGGTCTGCCAGGCGGCGCCGGCATGCAGCCGCGCATTTTCATATCCAATATGGCGCGTCAGTTCGAGCATCAGCCCGATGGCGATGCCCGACGTCGGGCTGCCGAAGGCGCCCGTGCCGGACACCACGACGCCGCGCGCCTTCGCCGCCTCGGTATCGATCGAGGCGTTGCGCATGCCGGTTGTGATGAGAAGCTTCAGATTGGGGAGCGCGTCGATCACCTCCCGGGGAAAGCCGGTGCGTTCGCGCATGGCGACGATGATGCCGAAATCCTTCAGCGCCGCGATGACCTTGTCGGGGCCGCCGAGGTGCTCATTAAAGACCTTGATGTCGATGTCGCCTTTGACCTTAGACCAATCGGCGGAGCTGAGGACAACGTTTTGATAGTCGTCGAGAATTGCGCAGCGTATCGCCATGACTGATCCACCCCATGCAAGCAGGCTTTGTTGCTAGTTGCTTCTAAAGCATGGCGGCTTGGAAAAGAAGTCGCCCTCAGGGTGACGGAAAGTACGTGGCGGGAAAATTTAGGCTTACGCGTGGTGTTCGGCGATCTCGCCGAGCGTGGAATTGGCGTGAGCGCTCATCGGCTCGGACTTGGGATAAAGGTGGCCGTATTTGGCATGCCATTTGGGGCCGGGGCCGCGCATATAGTGCAGGTCGGGGCGGTAAGCGCCGCCGGCTTCGCCTGAGGCCTGCCACAGATCGCGAAGAACCGTTGTGAACTGGCGCAACATGACACGCTCCCGTCGTCTCTTGCCGATGAGGTTCGCCCGTTTATGCGGTTTCCCCCCCATTTTTGGTCTTCTGCTCTGTTGGTCAGCCGACCCGCGAGAAGGTTCAATTTTTCAAACGCCTGTTTGACAATTATTGTGGGCCAGAGATCATTAAAATTTGTTGCGATTTCGGCAGCGTGGGGCCGTAACTGTGGTCAAGCTTTATGAAGCTTTACCGGGAACTCGCGAATCCGAGGCAAATGCCGCGTCTTAGCGCGGGGTGACCCGTAACGGCATGCCGCCCTGGGGCCGCAGCGTCACCCGCGCCACGGGCTTGGGCTTGTGTCCGGCAAGTTCCTGAAAATGAAAGGCGCGAACCATGGTCGCCAAGATCGCTACGGCCTCGACCATGGCGAAGCTTGCGCCGATGCAGATGCGCGGTCCGCCGCCAAAGGGCATAAACGCATAGCGCGAATAGGCCTTGGCGCGCTCCGGCGCGAAGCGGTCGGGATCGAATGCGTTCGGGTCCTGCCACAGCCGCGTATTGCGGTGCAGCGCATAGATCGGGATATGGATCCTGGTGCCGGCGGCGATTTGCATGTCGCCGAGCGTCATCGCCGCTTTGGCAAAGCGCGAGATCGCCGGCGCCGGCGGAAATAGCCGCATCGCCTCCTGAATGACCTGGCGGCAGAAGGACAGTCCATCGACCTGCGCGGGCCCGATCGTCCCGGCGCCTACGACGGTCGTCACCTCGTCGAACACGCGCTGTTGGCTGTCTTGGTCTTTGGCGAGCAGCCACAGCGTCCAGGTCAGCGCGACCGACGTCGTTTCATGGCCCGCGGTGATGAAGGTGAGAAGATTGTTGATGACCTCCTCATCGGTCATGCTGCGTCCGCTCTCCGCGTCGCGCGCCGTGAGCAGCAAATCGAGCAGATCGGGCCGCGCCGCGCGCGTGCCGCGCCGGGCTTCGACCGTGCCGCGGATGTCCCGGCGCAGGAAATCGCGCGCCCGCATGGCGCGGCGGCGGTGCGGATAAGGCATCCACTCCGGGACCGCGAACAAGGCGTAAATAATGTGCCAGGGAATGGTCTCGAACGTCTGCCGCAGCGCGCCGCTATAGCGCTCGGCGTCGAGACCGGCGGGGCCGCCCAGCATGGTCTCGACGATAATGTCGAAGGTGGTTTTGGTCATGGCCGCGGCCGCATCGACGGTTTCGCCGCGCGGAGTGGCGCGCCATCGCTCGGCCTGGCGCTCCGCCATCGCGGCAAAGACCGGCACGAACGACGTAATCGTCTCATGCCGGAAAATCGGCGCCACCGCGCGGCGCTGCCAGCGCCATTCGGCGCCCTCGGCCAGGAACAGTGAATTGGCGCCGATCACCGGCGCGAATGATCGCCGCGTGACGATATCGCGGCTGAAGGCATCCGCCTTTTCGACCAGAATTTCCCCGATCAGATCGGGCTCGCAGACGAGGATGGCTTCGGTGCCGCGCCGGCGAATGCGCAGGACGCCGTCCTCATAGGCGCCACGCGGGATCGACTCGATATAATTGCGCCACATCACCGGCAGCCCGCGAAGCCCGAGCGGTTGCGGCGGCGGCTGAAAAGGAACGAGATCGGGGTCCGTGAACACGCGATTGACCGTGGCCAGTGCTTGCTTGGTATGCCTTGCTCTTAAGAACTTGCTCTTTAGCTAGTCAGTCGTTACATCAGCGGCAACATCCTCACATCCGCGCATCGCGCATCATTGTTCGGCGCATGGCGCCTAATTATCGAGGGCAGGGCGCCACAGCCCGAAGCACAGCATGGCCCGTCAATTCGTCTATCACATGGAAGGTCTGACCAAGACCTATCCGGGCAACCGGAAGGTGTTGGAGAACGTCAACCTGTCATTTTACCCGGACGCCAAGATCGGCGTGCTCGGCGTCAACGGCGCCGGCAAGTCGACGCTGCTGCGCATCATGGCGGGGATCGACAAGGAATATAACGGCGAGGGCTGGGTCGCCGAGGGCGCCCGCGTCGGCTACCTGCCGCAGGAGCCGCAGCTCGATCCGGACAAATCGGTTCGCGAAAACGTCATGGAGGGCGTGGCGCCGCAGAAGGCGATCGTCGACCGCTATAACGAGCTCGCCGTCAATTATTCCGACGCGACCGCCGACGAAATGACCAAGCTGCAGGACGAGATCGAGGCCAAGGGTCTGTGGGATCTCGATTCCAAGGTCGACCTGGCGATGGACGCCTTGCGCTGCCCGCCGGATGGCGCGGAGGTGGCACAACTCTCCGGCGGCGAGCGGCGGCGCATCGCGCTGTGCAAGCTCCTGTTGGAGCAGCCCGAGCTTCTTCTCCTCGACGAACCGACCAACCATCTCGACGCCGAGTCGGTATCGTGGCTCGAAGGGCATCTGCGCAACTATCCGGGCGCGATCCTGATCGTCACCCACGACCGCTATTTCCTCGACAATGTCACCGGCTGGATTCTCGAACTCGATCGCGGCCGCGGCATTCCCTACGAAGGCAATTATTCGTCATGGCTCGTTCAGAAGCAGAAGCGGCTCGCGCAGGAAGGCCGCGAGGAAGAAGCGCGCCAGCGCACGCTCGCCCGCGAGCAGGAATGGATCAAGTCCTCGCCGCGCGCGCGGCAGGCAAAATCCAAGGCGCGTTACGAGCGTTACGACGAGCTTCTTAAAAAGGCCGGCGAGAAGCAGACGCAGACCGCGCAGATCGTCATTCCGGTCGCCGAGCGTCTCGGCCAGAACGTCGTCGACTTCGAGAACCTCAAGAAGGGTTTTGGCGACAATCTCCTGATCGACGATCTCACCTTCAAGCTGCCGCCCGGCGGCATCGTCGGCGTCATCGGCCCGAACGGCGCCGGCAAGACCACGCTGTTCCGCATGATCACGGAGCAGGACAAGCCCGACGCGGGCACGATCAAGGTCGGCGAGTCGGTGCATCTCGGCTATGTCGATCAGTCACGCGACTCGCTCGACGGCAAGAAGACGGTCTGGGAGGAAATCTCCGGCGGCCTCGACCAGATTATGCTCGGCAAGCGCGAAGTGAATTCGCGCGGCTATTGCTCGGCCTTCAACTTCAAGGGCGCCGATCAGCAGAAGAAAGTCGGCCAGCTCTCCGGCGGCGAGCGCAACCGCGTGCATCTCGCCAAAATGCTCAAGTCCGGCGCCAATGTCCTTCTGCTCGACGAGCCGACCAACGATCTCGATGTCGACACGCTGCGGGCGCTGGAAGAGGCGCTCGAGGACTTCGCCGGCTGCGCCGTCATCATCAGCCACGATCGCTGGTTCCTCGACCGCATCGCCACCCACATCCTTGCCTTCGAGGGCGACAGCCGCGTCGAATGGTTCGAGGGTAATTTCCAGGACTACGAGAAAGACAAGATGCGCCGGCTCGGCACCGATTCCATCGTGCCGCAGCGGATCAAATATAAAAAATTCTCGCGCTGACGCGCGTCATGGCTCGGAATTGGTGCCGCACATCGGCGGCACCGGCTTGGTTTCGCCGGGCGTGATGCCGCCGAGATGGCGCTTGATGTCGCCGTACTGCGAACTGCCGGGCGCATAGACGAGTTCGGTTTCGGCGACCGGTTGGGGCCACAGCGAGCGGATCCGAAGCGTGATGGTGCCGTCGGCGGACATTTTCGCGGTGCCGACGCTGTCGATGGCTTCGCAAGGTATCGGCGGGCTGTTGCCGTCCGCGGCGGCGCCGACGAGGCTGGCGGCAAGGAACGCCAATGCTAAAGACATCGCGGCCGATCCTGCTATTCGCCGCCAAGACATGAACCGCCAGCGCCTGCCTTGAATTGAACACACCGATAGAGCATATAAGCGTCGCGACCGATTCGGTCCGCAGCGAGCCGCGTGTACGGGACCCAGGTTAAACCCTAACGGTTAAACCCGTTAATTGGCTTCTGGCTCGCAAACTTCCCTTTTCATCGACAGCCCAGAACGCGCGGGGTGTCCTATTATCCCGCTCTGCCGCCGTGGCGCATCGCGTAACGGCCGTGGCAGCGCGCACAACAGAAAGCCTGTTCTTTGACCAACTTTAACGACTTTAATCTTAACGACGCGATCACCCGAGCCCTCACCGAAGAGAAATACGTAACCCCGACCCCGATCCAGGCGCAGACCATCCCGATCGTCATGTCGGGAAGCGACGTGATCGGAATTGCGCAGACCGGAACCGGCAAGACCGCCGCCTTCGCGCTGCCGATCCTGCATCGTCTCGCCGAGAACCCGCGTACGCCGGAGCGCAAGAGCTGCCGCGTATTGGTGCTCAGCCCGACGCGCGAACTCTCCGGCCAGATCCTCGACAGTTTCCGTGCTTACGGCCGTCATCTGCGCATCAGGTCGGCGCTGGCGATCGGCGGCGTGTCGATGGGCGCGCAAGTCCGCTCACTCCTCAACGGCCTGGACATTCTTGTCGCCACGCCCGGCCGCCTGCTCGATCTCGTCAGGGGCAACGCGCTTCGCCTCGATGGCGTCGAGTGTTTCGTGCTCGACGAAGCCGACCGCATGCTCGACATGGGTTTCATCAACGACATCCGTAAGATCGTGGCCAAGCTTCCGGCGAAGCGGCAGACGCTGATGTTCTCGGCCACCATGCCGCGCGCCATCGCCGATCTCGCGGCGCAAATGCTGCACGACCCGGTCAAAGTCGCGGTCGCGCCGGTCGCCGCGACGGCCGATCGCGTCGAACAGCGTGTCATCCGCGTCGACCGTGCCGCCAAGCCCGCGATCCTGATCGACGTGCTGCGCAGCGAACCGACCGATCGCGTCCTCATCTTCACCCGCACCAAGCACGGCGCCGACAAGGTTGCGCGCCGGCTCGAGCAGGCCGGCATCGCGGCCGAGGCGATCCACGGCAACAAATCGCAAGGCCAGCGCGAGCGCGCGCTGTCCGCGTTTCGCGACGGCAAGGTCAAGACGCTTGTCGCGACCGACATTGCCGCGCGCGGCATCGACGTCGACGGCGTCAGTCACGTGGTGAATTTCGATCTGCCCAACGTGCCGGAAACCTATGTGCATCGCATCGGCCGCACCGCGCGCGCCGGCGCGGAAGGCGTCGCGATCTCGCTCTGCGACGGCGAGGAGACAGCTTTCCTGCGCGACATCGAGAAGCTCATCCGCTTCTCGATCCCCGTGACCGACAAGCGCACCCACCCGGAGCGCGGCGAACCGCAGGTCGTGAAGAACGGTTCCGGCCGTTCGCATGCTCCAAGCAATCATGGTTCGGGCAATCGTGGATCGAGCAATCGTGGGTCAAGCAATCGCGGATCCGGCAAGAATGGGCCGAACAAAGAGCGCCACTGGCACCCCAGCGATAAGGCGCGAAAGCAGCCTCACCACGGGCAAACAAGCCAGGGTCATTCAAACAACGGTCATTCAAACAACGGTCATTCAAACAAAGGTCATGCAAATCACGGTGAACCCCGAGAAGCCGGAATCGCATCCGTTGCTTTTCTGCAAGCCGAGAGGTCCTGACTTGAGTAAAGAAGAACTCCTGGAGTTCGAAGGCCTCGTCACCGAGATATTGCCCGACGCGCGCTTTCGCATTCAGCTCGATAATGGCCACATGCTCGTCGCCTACACGGCGGGGCGCATGAAAAAGAACCGGATCAAAACCCTCGCCGGGGATCGGGTGACCGTGGAAGTGTCGCCCTATGATCTGGAAAAGGGACGGTTGATCTTCCGGCATAAGGACGAACGGGCGAGCACCGCGAGCCGCCCGCCGCAGCGCCAGCAATTTCGCCGGCGCTGATCGCCGCCGGTTTCACTGCTCAGCACCACGGCGGAATTGGCTTTGAATCGCCCGGCGCTATGCCGCCGAGGTGTTTTTTGATCTCGTCGTATTGCGGGTCGTCCGGTGCATAGGCCAAGTCGGTGTCCGCGGACGGGTCCGGCCATAGCGACTTCAAGTGCAGCGTGATGACGCCGTCGGCGGACATCTGTGCCGTGCCGATGCTTTCGACGGTCGCGCATGTGACCGGCGGCAAATCCTTTTTGAATTGGGCGGCGGCCGGCGCGGCGAAGCCTGACACAAGGAGGCAAGCCAGGGCGGCGGCGCTTCGAAATGACACTGGCGGGACCTCCTGCTAGGAGGATAAGAATTATCCGAATCGAGCCGGAAAGTCCGACAAAGAAAGGCTCGTTCGAAAGCATCCCGCCAAAGCGAGCGTGTCATGGAAGACTGGAGCGCCCGGCAATATCTCAAATTCGAGGACGAGCGCACGCGGCCGCCGCGCGATCTCTTGGCGCAGGTGCCGCTGCAGCGTCCAAATCTCGTGGTCGATCTCGGCTGCGGGCCGGGCAATTCGACCGAGCTTCTGGCCGAGCGCTATCCGAATTCGCAAATCGTCGGGCTCGATTCCTCGCTGGACATGCTGCGCAAGGCGCGCGAGCGGCTGCCCAATTGCAGCTTCCTTGAGGCCGATCTCGCCAACTGGAAACCGGATCCGCGCACCGATCTCATCTTCGGCAATGCGGTCATGCAATGGCTGCCCGATCATCCCGTGATCATGCGCCGGATGCTTGAAAACATGCCGCAAGGCGGCGTGCTGGCGATCCAAATGCCGGACAACACGCGCGAGCCGGCGCTGCGCTTTCAGCGCGAGGTCGGCGAGAGCGGGCCGTGGAAGGATCACCCGGAGGTGAAGGCGGCGCCGCGCGACGACCTGCCAACGCCTGAGGACTATTACGACCTGCTCAAGCCCGCCTGTTCGCACATCGATATTTGGCACACCGTCTACAATCACGTCATGGCGTCGCCGCAGGCGATCACCGAATGGTTCAAGGGCTCGTCGCTGCAGCCGTTTTTGTCGCCGCTCGACGCCGCCGACCGCGAAAAATTTCTCGCCGCCTATACGGCGAAAATCACCGGCGCCTATAAGCCGCGCTACGACGGCAAGGTGCTGCTCCGCTTCCCGCGGCTCTTCATCCTGGCGGTGCGATGACCGAATTGACCCTCTCCCCGTTGGGGAGAGGGGAGGGTGAGGGGCGCGGGCCTCGCGGTCGAGCCCCCTCACCCCAACCCTCTCCCCGCTGGGGAGAGGGAGCTCGCATCGGCAAGCCGGCCGCAAGGCGAATGACGACAGGCGAGATGTATACGGATGACGCGAAGTTGCTCCCTCATCGCCAGCTTGTTGTTTGTTACACTCTCAACGGTTTCGGCATCCGCCGATCCGGCGTTCCAAGCTTCGTTCCAATCCTGGCTGCAAGCGCTGTGGCCGCAGGCACAAGCGCTCGGTATCTCGCGCGCCACCTTCGACACGGCGACGCACGGGCTTGAGCCTGATTTCACGCTGCCCGATCTTGTGTTGCCGGGTCGGCCGGAAAAGCCCGCGGCGGGCCAGCCGGAATTCGTGCAGACACCGGCGGACTATATCAAGGAAGCCTCGATCGACCGGCTCGCCGCCGAAGGCCGCAAGCTTGACGAGCAATACCGCGCGCCGCTCACCGCGATCGAGCGCCAATTCGGCACGCCTCCCGCAATTCTTCTGGCGATTTTCGGCCGCGAAACCGATTACGGCCGCTCAACCGACAAGCGCAACGCCATCCGCGTGCTGGCGACGCAGGCTTATACCGGCAAGCGCAAGGACCAGTTCCGCAACGAGTTTCTGCTGGCGCTGAAAATTCTGCAGCAGGGGCAAGTCAAGCTCGCCGACATGCGCAGCTCCTGGGCCGGCGCGATGGGGCTGACGCAATTTCTGCCGTCGGACTATCTGAAATATGCCGTCGATTTCGACGGCGACGGCAAGGCCGATATCTGGAACTCGGTGCCGGATGCGCTGGCGTCTGCCGCCAAGCAGTTGCTCGACAAAGGCTGGCAGCGCGGCGTGCCTTGGGCCTACGAAGTCCACCCGCCGGCCAATGTCGATTGCACCATGGGCGTGCCCGACAACACGCTGCCGATCGGGGACTGGCTCAAGCGCGGCTTCGTGCCCGCCTATGATGGCCGCGTGCTGTCGGCGGTGGAGCGCGCCACGCCGGCTTCATTGCTGCAGCCGGCGGGTCTTTACGGGCCGTCGTTCCTCGCCACCAAAAACTACTTCGTCATCAAGGAATATAATTTCTCCGACCTCTACGTTTTGTTTGTCGGCCATCTCGCCGACCGCATCGCCGATTCGCGCCCGCAAACGGCGTCGTTCGAGACGAAATCGTTTGAAACCCCGTGGGGCAAAGTCGCGCAATTGCCGACGGCCGATCTCGACCGCATGCAGCAGGTCCTCGCCGCGCGCGGCTACTATCACGACAAGATCGACGGCAAGGCCGGCATGCTGACGCGCGCGGCGCTCGGCGATTATCAGAAGAAGAACGGGCTCAAGGTCGATTGCTGGCCGAGCGCGGCGGTGTTGCAGCAGATGCAGGCGGGTGGACACTGATTTGAGCCGCTCCTCCCGCTGACCCGCCGCTTTCCGTCATTGGGAGCAAGGCGGTCATAGTCGGGGCAACTGGCGACGTCGCAGTTTGAACCGGTCGGACATGCCGCGTATGCATTGCACCGTTCAAAAGGGTGGATTAGCCGAAGGCGTAATCCGCCACATACCCACAATAGAATGGCGGATTACGCTCCGCTAATCCGCCCTTGCTGGCCAAGAATGGGAAGGCCCAGTGAACCAGAAGCAGCACAAGCTCCTTTTCGCGACGTGCCAATGCGGCGAGGTGAAGTTCGAGGCGGTAGGGCCGCCGATCCTTTCCGTCTCCTGCTATTGCACGAGTTGCCAAGAAGCTGGGCGTCGGTTCGAGCAGGTGGCTTCTGCTCCACCCGTGCTTGATCCCGATAGTGGAACGGGCTTTATCCTATATCGAAAGGATCGAGTGCGATTCGTTATAGGGCAAGAGTATCTTGAAGAGCGTCGGCTCAAGCCTGCTTCCCCGACCCGACGAGTCGTTGCCACGTGCTGCAATTCGGCAATGTTCCTCGACTTCACCAAAGGGCACTGGCTGTCGATATACCGGAACCGTTTTCCCAAAGGTGTGCCGCCACTTGATATGCGGGTCATGACAAAAGAGCGGCGCGTCGGCGTCCAGCTTGCCGATGACGCGCCGAATTATAGTGGTCACTCCGGCAAGTTCATGTTGAAACTGATCGCCGCCTGGATTGCGATGGGTCTCCGCAGGCCTGAAATCAGCTTGGGTAAGACAAACCTCAGCGCGTAGCGCGGAGATTAGCCGAAGGCGTAATCCGCCACATACCACAATAGAATGGCGGATTACGCCTTCGGCTAATCCACCCTTGTGCTAGGCTTAACCGTCCGGCGAGGGCATTCCGCGCATCATGGCGCCGAGGTACAGTGCCGAATCGTCCATGCGCTGCGGCGCTTTTGATGTGAGGGAGAACTTACGATGCAAGTCTTGTCGGGATTGAGAACCGGCCTCATCGCCATCGCGGCGTTGCTCGGCGCGGCGTCGGTTGCGAACGCCGACGACGGCACCATCAGCATCCGCATCTTCAAGGCCGGGTTCATCGTGGGGGGCTCGGCCGGCAGCGGCGTGCTGACGTTCCAGGGCCGCAGCTATCCGCTGTCGATCGGGGGGTTGAGTTACGGCTTCACCTTCGGCGCCTCGGAGACGCACTTCCATGGCGCCGTCAGCAATATCCGCCGCCCGTCCGACGTCGCCGGCGTCTACGCCCAGGCCGGCGCCGGCGCCGCCGCCATAAGGGGCGCGCAGGCCGTCGTCCTCACCAACCAAAGCGGCGCCGTGCTGACGCTCACCGGCGAGCAGAACGGCCTGATCGTCAGCCTGGATTTGAGCGGACTGGCGTTGTCGCTGAAGTAAGCGGCGAAGCGTCTCGGTGTTCGAGGCGCGTAGGCGGATTAGCCGAAGGCGTAATCCGCCACATAGCCACAATAGAATGGCGGATTACGCTCCGCTAATCCGCCCGACGTGCTGGCCGCCGATCAATGTCCGCCTATTCCGGCAAGGTCTCAAGGTCATTGCAGCGAGGACAGTGGAACACGAACAGTTCCGGCAGCATTCCAAGTTGCGGAATTGTGCAGACATATTTCATGCCGTCGCCGCAAAAGAGGCACGCGAGACTGGGCGCTTCGCGCGCCGCAGGCGAGCATTCGGCCGCAAGAGTCGAAGGCACGACGTAAGTTCGCGACATGTGCGACTCCTCTGGATGTGGAGCGCTAATGCGTCGATCAAGGCTTAGCGAGACTTGGCTTAGCGAGACTTGACCGGGCGTTTCGGCCTCGCGGATCTAGTCGCGGCCCCTGCGATGATAGTTCCAATTCTCAATCGCACGATCGGATCGGCAAACAATTCGTCCAGGTCAGGCGGCCACGAATTGTGCACAAGAGCTGTGGCGTCCGCGATGCCATTTTCCTCAATGTGATCAGCCAGCTTTCCCCAGGATTGCGCTGCATCAAGCAGCGCTACTTTGCGGGCAGAGTCCGGCGCCCGTTGCGCAGTTTCTACGCAGTAAGCGGCATACAGCCGATAGCACGCGACAACTTCTTTGGACGACATGCCCCACTTCCCTGGACGTCGTTTGACATACAAGCGACAATCTGCGGCCTTTGTTCCGAAAGCCGGGCGGCGGGCGTCTTCACAGTTCCGCTTGCTATTCGCTTTCTGCATCCAGGCTATTCGGAGCCGGTGCGTTCGGGAACGGACGCGCCGGTTCCGCCTTACTCACACATGCCCGGCTTCATCTTTCGCTGCCCGAATACGGGCGTTCGGGTCCAAGCGTTTGCCGCCGAACCGGCGACAGACAGCGAAAGCACGGTTGACGAGAACGCGCGCGAAGCCGTGCATTGCGTCATGTGCCAGCAAGTTCACTACGTGAATCCGGTGACCGGAACAGTCTTGGGAGAAGAGGACAAATAGAAGCCTCAAGAAGCTAGATGCCTCAAGAAGCGGCAGCGCGATGTCTGCTTGGCCGCGGTTCTTAGACCGCTTGACCAAATAATCGCCGCCAGCGCGGCGAGAGCGCGCCCGATCTAAAATGCCGCCGCATGCTCCGCGTTGAAATTACGAAGCGCACGACGTACCTAAACACATATTAGGCGGACCGAGCGGCTCCCCATCCCCCGACACTAGTAGCCGCTCGGGTAACAAGCCTAAGTGAGGCAGCAAACTCAGGAACCCCACGCGCCTAGCCTGTTTAGCTTGGGGTTCTTTTTTGTGGCAATGCCAGGACTTATTGATGGGCCGGCGTGATAGCGCGAGCATGTGGCTTGCAGGACACACAGTTCCTTCCGCGGGAATTGCTTCATCATAATGTACCGGCAAGCGGCGGCGTATCGACGGTCCGGCCGATCTGCGAATTCGGCGGGCTATGTTCGATCAATTTTTACGAACTTAGATGAGCACAAATTTACGTCCGCCGGACAAGCTCATGGCGTGGCGGCAACCGCCTATGCCGCTCAACCGAAGAAATAGTTGGGTTCTGAAAATGTCCCTGCATGGTGCGGAATCGTATGTCCGTTTGGCGAAACAACAAGTCGCGCAAGCCGACATCACCGGAAATCTCCTCAAGGCCATCGACGAACTCTTGCGCGAAGTAAAACACTTGAATGACGAAGTCCGGAAAGCGCGCCGGGATTTATGGTTCAACCGGCGCACTGGCTAAAGATCGCGGCGTTTCGTTCTCGAGTGGAATGTCTATTCAATAAATACACGCTGGCGTCTTTCACGGACTATTGAATATGTCACCGCGAGGATGACACAGAGGGCCGGTAAACAGGTCCCTATTCCAGCAGGGAAGGAGTCTTCATGACGCGCCGCGTCGCCAAGCCCAGTCGCTGTGTTAAGCCCATGTGTTACGCTCACGAACGGTATTTCGGTCGGCCCTCGTGCCCGAAGTGCGGCACCTTAATGATGGCGCCGGAATTGTCCGAGTGCCTCAACGGTGATGACGTCCGCCACAGTTGGATATGTGACGGGTGTGATTATCCGTTCAAAACATTGACCAGCTTCGCTGGGGCAGCGGCGGCCGAGCCAGGCTTCCCGCATGTCTAATGGGCACAAACTTTCAGATATCCACTATTGTCGGCGCATCGAGCGCTATTACAAGGGCGGATTAGCCGAAGGCGTAATCCGCCACATACCCACAACAGAATGGCGGATTACGCTCCGCTCATCCGCCCGACGTGCTTTACTCTGTGGTCGTCGGCGGGCCCAAGCGCCTGCGTTATTGAAACTGGATCAGATGCCGGAAAGGTGTTCTTGAGCGCGTCGTCGAGCGCGTCTTCCTGGTATTTACGCGCGCGCTTGGCGCGATCGTCATCGCCCGGGCGAGTTTTGTTTTTTCGATCGGCATTCATGTCAATTTCTCCGACCGCGGTAAAAGACCAATCACAAACACCTGTGCATTCGTTCCCCGAAATTCAAGACAATATCGGAGTCCTGCGGTTATGGACCTTAGCGGACGTGCGCACCGTGGTTGCGGGCGCGTCACCCAATGTCGGTTATCGACGGTTAGGCAGATGTACATCCGACATCGCGGAAGGTCGGCTTGCCCTTCCTGCAAAGAAGTCGAAACAGGAGAACTCATAAGGAAACGGCATGAGGCCGCATCGAATCTCCCGGACCACCATCTTGCAAAATCAGTGACGTGAAAGTTGCTTGACGCGCCGGTCGAGCGCCCTCGAGTCCGCTTTCAGGGGTAAGGCGGCTGGAACGAAACACAAGGCGACGCGGTTGGAACGTCAAGCGGGGAAAAGGTTCCTCGCTTGAAAAGGGAGTTCCAAAATGGCGAGTAATCACTTCACCGACGTGATCGCGGAAGTCCAAAAGGCACCACAAAATCAACGCACCGACAAGCTGATCGACGGCATTGCTCAACAGATGCAGCAATCCGGCAACGCGCAACTGCAACAATTCGGTCAGGAACTCGCCACCGCCAAGCCCCAGTTGGTAAGGGCTTGTCAGCAGCAACAAGGGTGAATGCTCACTGCTAAACCCCTGGTTTATCGCCGGGGGTTTTTTGTTCCGCCAATTCCATATTCCAATGTGCGGCTGCTTCCAAGTGCGGCTGCGCGCGTCAGTTCCACAAATTTACGCTGGTCGTTTCAATTGCGAACGTAACTAATAATCGAATGGTCTGACTTAAATGCCACAGCTGTCATTTTTAATTTCTCTAGTCAGGTTCCATTGGAACGACCTTGATTGATCCAACATTAAATTCTTTGGGACGCGTCTTTTGACACTCAGGGGAGATTGATCCCATGACCCTAGAAGACGATTACAGCGAAAACGCTGCCAGGACCTTGGAGCGGCCCAAAGGCTTAAATTCGGCACGGACCCAAACGTGCGGCCGCGAGATACGAACACTTATTGGCGGGCGGCTTGGGTCTTATTTTGCTGGTACGCAGCAAATACCTCTTCCTGCTGAATTGGCCGATCTGATTGAGCAGCTGTCACAGGTAACCACAGAGTTAGATCAGGAGCTGGAATAGTGGCCGTGAGTCTCTGCCCACAAACCTAGCCGGTATTATCTGTCTGCGGCCATGGGCAAAATGACATGGAGCAAAATGAAAAGCCCCGGCTGGGCCAGGGCTTTAGACGGTGGCACTGCGACGTTGCCTGGAGGGCGAAGCGACGGGTGCTGTCCATCCGAACCATCAATCCGGCTGAATGTGCTTTGTTCCTGTGATGGTCTGATGTTCGCCGGGATGATGCATATTCGATCACGCTTCCTCCAACGAATGAAAAATTATTCGGCCTACTGACCCATCACGGACTCACGTCGATTGAGACGATATAAGAAAGATTTTGAGGTATATCGACAGCATACCAAGCAGAAAGCCTCCGAAGACCTGCAAGGCCGGATGGCCGGGCGTGCCGCTGTAGCGCAAATACCCGATCGTGAAGATCAATATCGACGCGACAAGGACACCGATCACGTACGAGCTGTTTTGCGGCGGTCCGTAGAGACGCGTCGCGATGTACATCGACAACATGCCGAACAGAAAGCCTCCGAAGGCATGCAAAGCCGGACGGCCGAGCGTCGGGCCGTAGAAGAAATACCCGATCACGAAGAGCAATATCCACGCGACAAGGACAGCGATCACGTAGGTGCCAAGCCGTGACGCGAAGCGGCGGCTATGGCTCTTGCGCGGTGGAGGGGGCGTCTGACTCGTCGCCTCGCCGTCGTCGAAAGAATTGCATCAAGTCCGACGCCCCTTCCACCACGCTTGGCGTGGTCCCCCTTCCCCGCTTTCGCGTCGCAGGAAAGTGTGTCACAATTCCATTGACATTGGTCACCGTTTCAGGTACATTCTCGCTGCGAATCAAATCTCGCTCGCAAGGACGCCTTCGGGAGGCAAGCCTGGAGGTCGGGGCGAGTGCGGTGCCCGCGCGCGGACTTGCACTCCGCTCCCGGGCAG